>OCVQ010002277.1_pt1 | contig 12951 bp, 18 predicted proteins | sample 1539061 | NCBI WGS metagenome assembly OCVQ01 (sample SAMEA3355526, study PRJEB22509) | marine metagenome | biome: marine; feature: river plume; material: water | place: USA | collected 2010-08-08 | depth 0.5 m | reverse complement strand
TAACGTAGCAGTTGGAGCATCTTCACAAAATGTAAGTGGAAGTTACAACACAGCAATAGGTACCGGTACTAACATGAATAGCTTCTCCGGTTCCTTAATTTTAGGATCATTTGCTGCAGCTACCGCACATAACCAGTTTGCTTTAGGTTCCTCAACAAAACCACTTGGACCAGTTGCAACAGAATCTTTAACTTCAAACAGAACACTTGAAATAAACTTAAACGGATCATTATACAAAATGATGCTATATAAAGCTTAATATTAACTCTTAAAAACACAAACAAAATGCCAAACAATACACCAAACCCATCAAAATCAATCAGTGCAGCTTTTGATTCAGTTAACTTGATTAATAAACTTGTTACGGAAACAATAAACGATAAGAAAAAAGCAAATGTAGAACGCAATGTTAAACACTTAGAATTAATGCTAACAAAAGAATTCTTTACAGAAGCATTAACTGCAGAACAAACAACAGAAATTGAAGCTTGTATTGCAACCGGAAAAACTTACGTTGGATAAATAATTTGGAGGCTCGAAAGAGTCTCCATATAGTTTTAATATATTAAAAGTTATGGTAAAAAAAGTATTTTTCAATTCATCCCTCCCACGTGCAGGATCAACATTGTTACAAAACGTGTTGATGCAAAATCCCGAAATATATTCAACTCCGACTTCTGGTGTTGTTGAATTTTTACTTCAAGCACGAACAATCTATTCAACCGGTGATGCTTTTAAAGCACAAGATCCAAAAGAAATGGCAAAAGCATTTCACGGTTTCTGTAAAGCTGGGTTGTATGGTTATTTCGATGCTATAACAGATCGTCCTTATGTTATAGACAAAAGCAGAGCATGGACAGGCAACTTCCGTTTTGCAAACTTTATCGATCCAGGAGCAAAAGCAATTGTAATGGTTCGTGATTTGAGAGGTATATTTACCTCTATGGAAAAAAATTACAGAAAGAATCCACACAAAGATCCTTTAATTGTAAATGGAGCTGAACTTAAAAACATGACGACAGATTCTCGTTTACAACATTTTTCTGTTTCCCCACCAGTTGGACCTGCTTTGGAATGGCTAAAAGATGCTATACAGCAAGGATACGATAACCGTATGTTGTTCATTCGATTTGAAGATTTTACAGTGAACCCAGAGGCAGAAATGCAACGTATCTACAATTATCTTGAAATTCCATATTTCAAACACGATTTTGACAATGTAGAGCAACTTACATATGAAAACGATGTGATACATGGAATATTTGGAGACCATCACATCCAATCTAAAATTCAACCTGTAGCACAAGATTATACTAGTATTTTAGGATTTCACAATTGTGATGCTATCAAGCAAAATTACGCTTGGTTCTTTGAAAAATTTAATTACCAATAAAAAATATTTGGAGGAGCGAAAGCTCCTTCGTATATTTCAATAAAATTAAAGTTATGGGAAGAGGAAGACCTTCTAAAAAAACCACTTCATTTGTTCGAACAGGACGACCCAAAAGTGAAAAAATGGTTATTTGTGTTGTGTATAAAAAACCAACAGGTAAAAAATACTATCTCAACACATATGTAAACTATGAATTAGATTCTATTCTATCTAATCGTAAGCATGTCCCTCTTATCCCAGATAATTATGAAATCCTTGATATCGGAGTAGGAAAGTCGTTTATTAAACGATATATGAAAGAATATAAAATAGAAAAAATAACAATTCAAGATTAACATGACAGAAAACAAACGCAAGAAACAACACGATGATTTAGAGTGTGTTCAAGAAGGTTTTGCAAATGGAGTTGCACCTGGGTTTCCGCTTACAGAACAGGAAAAATGGAAAATGGTAGATGAAGCAGAAGAAGCTTATGGTAAGTTTCTAGATGCTTTAGGTTGTGATTGGAAAAATGATCCAAACTCCTCCGAAACTCCTAGAAGGATAGCTAAAAAATATGTATTTGAGCAATGGAAAGGACGATACGATGCCCCTCCTTCTATAACTTCATTTCCAAGTGATGGGTATCGGGGATTAGTTGTCCAAACAAATATACCCCTAACTAGTATGTGTAGTCATCATCATGAAACTATTTTGGGTAGAGTTCATATAGCGTATATCCCTGGAGAAGATGCTAGAGTAATTGGTTTATCCAAACTAAACCGAATTGTAGAACATTTTGGACGCAGAGGAGCAATCCAAGAACAACTTACAATGGCCATCCATCAGGCAGTAGATAAAGTTTGTGAAAATAATATTGGAGTTGCAGTTACTATTGTTGGAGAACACCAATGTGTGAGCTGTAGAGGCACTAACCATGTAGGCTCAGCTATGGTCACTAACCATTTAACAGGTGTATTTATGGATAAACCCGAAGTAAGACAAGAATATTTTAAGTCTGTAGATATGGCTAGTCAATATAAAATGCTCCATTAAGATACCTCAAGGAGAAATGTTTCTTCTTTTAAAAAATCCTCAAAGTAATTACAAATACTTAAACAAAGATTATTGGAAAACTAAAAATTAATTTGTATATTTTATCTCAAAAATTAACAATGGAGGTCATCAAATCTAAAATATATGTAAGTTGGAGTGATGTTGAAACACTAGTTGAAGACCTTTGTTTCCAAATTGCATCATCAGGACTCCAAATTACTGGTCTATATGGAATGCCCCGAGGTGGACTTATCCCAGCGGTAATGATATCTCACAGATTAGGCATTCCATTGATTATGGATGAGACACAAATAACAGAAACAACATTAATTATAGATGATATTTGTGATACGGGAGAAACATTTGAGAAGTTTTCCGAAAAACATCCACTTTCAGATTTTGCCTGTTTATATTTTAAACCACACACCTCATCTCTTAAACCTTTATTCTCAGCAACAACACTTCATACAAACGATTGGATAGTTTATCCTTGGGAAATGAAAAATTCCGATACAATACAAGATTATTTAAAATTTTAAAATAAGTTATATGACACCACTAGAACAAAAACAAAATGAATTGATAGATGTTTTAGCTTTTCAAGTTAAAGATTTATCCGCAATGTCCAAAATTGAACTTGGAAACGACGTAATAAATAAAATCCAAAGTTTGTATAAAGAAATCACTCAATTACAAGAAAGTTATGTACCATTTGTATCCGAAGTTGAAGAATTTAACGCTGTTATGGGGAAACCCAATAATTATAACCCGGTCATTCCCGATGAGAAGGAGTGGATGTTTGTCTATAATTTTATCTTGGAGGAGCTTGAAGAATACAAACATGCGTGTGAAACAGGGAACATTGTTGAAGTTCTTGATGCTCTATGTGACATTACCTACGTTTCATTGGGTAACGGAGCTATGCTACATGGTCTTAAGGATAAAGTATGGGCCGCGTATCAAGAAGTACAAGCGTCGAATCTTAGCAAAGCTTGTACAAGCGAAGAGGAAGCACAAGATACCGTTAGAGTACGGTCCGCCGAGCAAAAAGAAGAATGCCACTATGAAAAGGTTGGAGAATATTATATCGTCTATAGAACGCGTGATAGAAAAGTAATGAAAAACATCAATTACTTCAGACCAGATTTGACAAAATTCCTCAAATAATATTTAAATAAAAGTTATGTACCAAGCAGTTTTCTATAATAGATTGCCTGGAGACGATCAATGGCACTATTATATCCGTGATGATAAAAAAGGTATTAATTGTTTCCAATATTGGCCTACACTCTACAAGTTAGATGAGGACGGTGAATTTGAAACACTGTTTGGAGATAGATGTTCCCCTGTTAATGGTAAAGTAGATAGAAAAGACCCTAGAATTCTAGAAAAAGACATTGACCGTGAACTAGTACTCCTTAGAGATCTATACTACAAAACAGATGATATGCCCGAATATCATAACACTGTTTATCTAGATATTGAGATTGAAATTCTAGGAGCACTAACCCCATACACCATCAGGGAAGCAAATGCTGAAATTACAGCCATTGCTCTAATTGATACTACAACAAAAGAAAAAGTCTGTTACATTTTGGATAAAGCTGAAGAAATGGAAGAAACTTCCATAAACGGTAAGCAAGTTATCCCATGTAAAGACGAAAATACCCTTTTACGTAAATTTTTAAACAAGTGGGAACAGATGGATCCTACCATTGTTGTAGGATACAACAGTGATTTCTTTGATATTCCATATCTATACTATAGAATTAAAAAGCGTTTAGGAGATGAAGTATATCGTTTATCTCCAATTGGAAAAATTGAAGAAAATATAAACAATGGTAATTCTCCTATCCGTATTGGCCTAGTTAATAGCTTAGATTATATGTTACTTCTTCGCAAGTATATGATGAAGGAAGAACCATCCTATAAACTAGGTGATATTGGAACAAAATATGCCAAACTAGGTAAAATAGAATACAATGGTAGTTTGGACAAATTGTTTCAAGAAGACAAGGAAAAATACGTTGAATATAATATTCGAGACGTTGAAATTATAGAGGCATTAGAGGAGAAACAAAAATTCATCGAATTAACAATTCTAATCTCCCACCTATGTCATACCCCATACGAATCAATTTATTATAATACAGCACTAAATGAAGGCGCTATATTAACGTACTTGAAACGTAAAGGAATAGTTGCACCAAACAAACCAACCACTACAAACCCCTCAATTAGAGAACTTGAAGTTGGAGACCCTGTAATTCAACAGCGGGGTACTCCAACAATTGAGGGTACTGTTTATAGCTTTGAAGATGATAAGACAATAATTGTAAAAACACTATCAAACAAATATATACAACGTAGTGTTAAAACAGTTAAAAAGAAAGATTCATACGCTGGTGGTTACCTGCTTGACCCTATCCCTGGCCTATATTCAGATGTATCTGACCTTGACTTTACCTCACTGTATCCTTCAATTATCAAATCATTGAATTTGGGGGTTGAAACATTGATGGGAAGAATTGTTACAAAAAACAATTACGAGCAATATAATTCACTTGAGCAGTTAAAGAAACGTGATCCGGAAGAAAAAATCCATATCCAAAAACTCAACAAATACAATTATAGACTAAAAGATGCTCATATTCAAATTGGTTCCCTTATTCGCCTAATAGAGGACAATGAATGGACTATTTCAGCTAGTGGAGCTTTCTTTAGAACAGATAAGAAAAGTATCTCCTGTGAGGTATTGGAGGACTGGTTTGAAAAACGAAACTACTATAAAGGTTTAAAGAAAAAAGCAGGTAAAGCAGAAGATTGGGCAAATTACAAACTGTACGATCTATACCAATTAGCATTCAAAATCTTGCAAAATGCACTTTACGGTACATATGCAATTAACTCTTGGCGCTTTACAGATGGGTATAAAATATGTTCTGCTGGTATTACAAATAGTGGACAACGTTTAACAAAAGAATCCATTGAGTTTACAAACGAATATATCTCTAAGCAGTTAAACATTGAACCGAAAAAATTCGTAATAGCAAGTGATACAGACTCCCTGTATATGCACTTAACAGAACTGTTAATGCACCGCAACCCAGATTTGGACTATTCAAATAGAGAGGAAAAAATTAAACGATTGTTAAAATTAACAGATGAATTGCAAGAGGTAACTAACAATAATCTAGCTAATATTTCTTCTGATTTGTTTAACATTCATGGTTCACATCACTTTGAGTTAAAACAGGAAGTAATCGCTGAAAAAGCATACTGGTCTGGTAAACGCCGTTACGCTATTTACATTGTGAACAAAGAAGGGGTAGACATTGAGGAACTAGAAATGAAAGGTTTGGACATTATGAAATCCAATTTCCCTGCCTACTTTAAAGATTTTGGAGAAAATTTGATTAAAAATATTCTATTCTCTAAACCGAAAGAAGACATAGACAAAGATGTAATGGAATTTAAAAATTCAATTTCAACTGTAGAATGGAAAAAACTCTTGAAACCTGTTGGATTGAAAAAACTAGACGAATATATCGAACGTAAACCATCCCCAGGCGAACTATTTTCAAAATTAAAGTTAAAATGCCCCGTTAATACAAAAGCAGCTATTATTACAAATGATATTTTACGATTTAAAAAAATAACAAAACAATACCCTGAATTTACATTGGGGGATAAAATTTATATTGCTGCTCTAAAATCAAACCCATACAAAATAGATGTGGTTGCTTTAAATGGATATAACGATGCACCTGAGATTTTAGAAATAGTAAACAAGTATATTGACCGTGAAGGGCTATTTGATAGTATTATTAGAAACAAATTAGAAACAGTATACGACGATATTGGATGGCAGTTAAATTTGAATCCATACAAATCAATATTTTTTAATTTTTCATAATATGTATAATAAAAATCTAAATAAAATGACACAAGAGCAACTACGTATGCAAATGTTGGCTGGTATTATCACTGAAAGTCAATATAAATCAATGTTAAATGAAGAAGAAGATGATAATGACCCAAGTTCATTTGACATTAATCAAGACTGGAGTTCATTAGATATATTAGGGTCTAAAACTGACCATCAAGGTGAATGGGTAATATTTGCTGATCCTGAAGATCCATATTTAGATGAAGAAGGGTATAGTTTTGCTGTTGAAAAAAGGCAAATAGATCAAGTAGCAAATGGAGAAAAAATAGGAGTTGAAGATGGATCTAGCATTTCTCATTACATGACTTCTCAAGATGCTAAAAATATTCTAAGCCAAATTTAAAATAGAATCTAAACATATACAGAAAAGCTTGCCTACCAGCAGGCTTTTTCTTATCTTTAACACATGGTAAATAAATTAGTTCTACAATCAGTTATAAACAAATACTACTTGGGCGAAAATGAATCCGTCAAGTGGAATATCAAAGACAAAACCCTCACAATAGACTTTATGTCTCTAAACAAAGAAGTTATAGGCAAAATCACCTGTCAAAATATTGATATTGAAAATTGTGATTTAGCTATATTTGATACTAAAAAATTCTTAAGCTTGCTTAACATCACTCAAGGTGATCTGCTTATCAACTTGGAAAAACATAAAGGTATTCCAACTAAACTGCACTTCCAAGATACAAAATTCAATTTAACATATGCTTTATCAGATCCACTTTTGATCCCAAAAGTAGGAACAGTTACAGAACCACAATGGAATGCTACTTTACCCCTAGATTCGGAAGATCTTTTAAGTTTAGTTAAAGCAAAAACTGCCCTTGGAGAAACAGACAATATGATAGTTTCCCTTGAAACCGATTTAAATGGAGATAAAATGTGCCTGTTTACTTTTGGAGACGAGCATGGTCATAACAATAAAGTTACCTACCAGCTTTATGGAACTATAGATGATACTCCAATGAAACTACCATTTAACTCAACTCAATTTAAAAACATATTGAACATAAACAAAGATTTAAAAACTGGTACTCTGTATTTGAATGCAAATGGTTTGATGAAACTAGAATTTGATAGTGAAGACGTTCAAAGTGAATACTATTTGATCCGCAAAGAGGATAGAGCTTTCTAATATGTATAATAAAATAATTTGATTTTCTAAAAAGGTTTTCGTATATTAAGGTTATAGATCTAAAAAATATGAATTTAAATATTTTAAAAAATATCATCAAAGAATCCTCCATAAAAGAAATAGGTGATTTAAAAAATATCCAAACATATTCATACCAAAAGATTAAACCAAATTCGTACACTTTTGAAACTGAATTTGGAAATGTTGATGTTAATTTTGACGAGTTTTTTTATAAAGACTGGGAAGGATTTAAAGTTGATTATAATCAATATGATTATTCTGGGAAAGTATACAACATATCATATACTATAGATGATGTAACTTCCCAAATAGAAAAAACAAATTATAAAGAATTAATCAAAATAATGAGTACCATACGTGATATTGTTGAAGATTTTATATCTTCATCTTCCCCGTATGCACTTCTTATGTTTGGGATAGATAAAAGTGGAGGGGTATCAAGTGATAAACAAAAAAATTCCTTATATCTCCTATTAGCATCAAAACACCTACCCCCAAACTATAGAATAAGTAAAGCCACCATTAAAGACCCAGGAATAGAGTATAAAGGGTATGTTATGTTTAAAAAATAAAATTAAAAACTTGTTTATTTAAAATAGTTTTCGTATATTATAGTTATAAATTTAAAGTAAGTTATGCAAGAAACAAAAACAAGACGCGGTCGTCCCGCTAGAGGAGAAAATCCTGACACACAATCAACACTTTGTACTATTAAGGATCCTGCTATGGAACCTTTTCATATCGTTAAAGATGCAACAAACTTTACTGTGATTGAAACTTCTATTTCCACTCGTGGATTTGGAGGGAAAAAAGCATCTGGGAAAGAACAGGAAAAAGTGATTGGATATTACACAAGTTTTTCAAATGCTCTGAATCGCATCTCAAAAGAAAAATTTTATCAAAACCAAGGTGAATATTCTTCCATCAAAGAATATATTGACACTTGGAACAAAGTTAAAACAGGAATGGAACAAATGTTAAAATCAATTGAAATATGAGTAAACTAGAAGCACTATTTGATGCAGTTATCGTTAAACCAGTAGAAGCTGAAGAAACACAATTTGGCTCAATTATCGTCCCTGACATGGGAAAAGACAGAAACGTTCACGGAACAGTTATAGCAGTTGGACCTGGAAAAGACACAGTAACAGGAACATTCATTCCTACTGTTTTAAAAGAAGGTGACAATGTTGTATTACCTACAATGGGTTTTACAAAAATTGAGCATGAAGGAACAGAGTACTTCATAGGGTCAGAAAATCAAGTTTTAGCAAAAGTAATAGAAGATGAAAGCAATTAGAATCAAACCACTTAGCCAAAACACATTTTATACTTACTATGAAGTAGGTAAAATGGCACAACTTGACACCCCAGGAACTTTAAGATCATGGGATAGAGAAATGGTTGTTCCGATTAATAAAATTGGAGATATTAAACAAGTTATATTTGAAACAGTAGAATATACAAGTGAAACAAGACGTAAAATTTCACTTGATGTAGTATATGATGTAGTAGACTATGATGATGTTTGTAAATTATTAGTATTAAAAATAGAAGAGTAAAATGAGTAAGCAAATTGAATTTGGAGCAGATGCTCGTAAAAAACTAGTAAAAGGTATTGATACATTAGCAGATGCTGTTGTTTCAACTTTAGGACCAAATGGTCGAAATGTTGTTTATACAAAAGATGGACAAGTTTATAGTACAAAAGATGGTGTAACGGTTGCAAAAGAAATCAATTCATTGGAAGACCCAATTGAAGATCTTGGAATCAACATGATTAAGCAAGCCTCTATCAAAACAGCAGATAATGCAGGTGATGGAACAACAACATCAACACTATTAGCTCGCGAAATCGTTAAACAAGGTTTGAACCGCTTGAACGACGGGGCAAATGCAGTTGAAATTAAACGTGGAATTGATTCTGCAGTTGGAGTAGTACTTCAAGGATTGAAAAAAATCCATGAAAAGGTTGAATCAGAAGACCAATTGGAACAAATCGCTACAATCTCAGCTAACAATGATCCTGAAGTTGGAAAATTGATTTCCACAGCAATGGAAAATGTAGGTAGAGAAGGTGTAGTTTATATTGAAGAATCTAAAACCGGAGAAACATACCTTGAAACAGTAGAGGGTATGCAATTTGAACGTGGATACAAATCACCATATTTTGTAACAAACAATTCAACAATGTCTACAACATTGAATGATGTTTATATTTTCATTGCTGATCATCGTTTTTCAGCTGTAAAAGATTTGTTGCCGATTTTGGAAGGTGTATCTCAAGCAAATAAATCACTTTTGATCATCTGTGATGATATTGATGGTGAAGCGCTTTCAACACTAGTTGTAAATAAAATGCGTGGTACTCTAAAAGTATGTGCTGTACGTGCTCCGGAATTTGGAGATCGTAGAAAATTGCTTTTGGAAGACATGGCTATCCTAACAGGTGGAACTGTATTTGACAAGGATAAAGGTATGAAATTGGATAAATTCCAATGGGACTGGTTTGGACAAGCACGAACAGTAACTGTAACTAAAGATAAAACAACAATTATCGATGGTAAAGGTGAAGAAGAAAAAATCCAAGCAAGAGCAGAAGACCTAGAAGCACAGATTTCAAAATCAACCACTCCATTCGAAATGGAAAAACTACAAGAACGTTTATCTAAATTTGTAGGTGGAGTTGCTATTGTTCATGTTGGTGGAAACACAGAAACCGAAATGAAAGAAAAGAAAGACAGAGTTGATGATGCACTACAAGCAACTAAAGCAGCCCTAATCGATGGTATTGTTCCTGGAGGTGGAGTTGCTCTATTGAACGCACGTGAGTCATTGAAAGACATTGAAAATAAAGATGCTTCTGAAGATTTTAAATTCGGTTATAAAATTGTTTACAATGCTTGTGGTAAGCCATTTGAACAAATTCTATCAAATGCTGGCTACTCAGAGGCAGAGGCTCGCATGATTGCACAACACGATTTGAAAATTGCAGATAGTGAGTGGGCAGGATACGATATTAAAACATGTTCTGTAGTTAACATGAAAGAGAAAGGTATTATTGACCCACATAAAGTAACTAAACAGGCACTTTCAAATGCTTCTTCAATTGCAGGAACTATCCTATTAACAGAATGTGTAGTAGTAGATAAACCGGAAGACAAGAAAGAAGGTGCATTTGATCCGTCAATGATGGGAATGATGTAATATGGAAACGAAAGAAGTAGAATACAACGAATTGATCGCCACACGCGTAAAAGGAAAAGGCGATACATGGTGTTTGGTTGGGGAGACAGAAGAACGTGGCTCCCTAACCGAAGCCCTAGAGGCATGGTTCCAAAAAACAGGTGAAAATGCTCATTTTAGATTAGAACCTTTGAACAGTGAACTATTTGCCATTCGAACCAAAATAGAAGAACTCCCAGAATTACCTCCAGAACCACCCAAGCGCTTTAACATATATGGGGACTACTAATATGTATAAATAAAACCATAAATGAAACGCTCTGAACTAAAACAACTTATTAAAGAGGAGATACAGAAAGTCTTAAATGAGAATCAACCAAAATCTAAAAAAGATCTAGGCCCTAAATACAAAAAAGGGGATAAAATTGTTTTTTTCTACTATGCAGGAGAAAGACCAGGTGATTCCCAAGAGGGGATAATTGATAGAGACCCACGCCCTAGTAGACATCTACGTAAGGGTGGATGGGAATACAGTGTATACGGGCTTTCCAATTGGATCCATGAGGATGATATTAGTGATGTTTATACCCGAATAATACAGAAAAAATGAAACACTCCGAACTAAAACAACTTATTAAAGAAGAAATTCAGAAAGTCTTAAATGAAGGAAAAAGAAAGGATGACTGGAGAAACCCAGAACATACATCATCCAAAGATTTTAATAAGATTGTACGACAAACTAAATCTCGTTATTCAAAATCATATGGTATTGATATTAATGATGAAGATGTAGCAATCGTGACTGATGGTGGTTATGATATTCGTATAGTTGATCGCCCAAATGATAAAAAAATTAGTGTTGAACTAGAATCTGATAATTTACCTAAAGGTTATATTATTAGTAAGGGGTACGAATATACCGAAATTGACAAGATATTCAAAATTATAGACATGTGGTTAAAAAAATATAAAGATTGGTTATGAAATTAACAGATATATTACGCGAAATTGAAGGTGAAGAAGATGGAATGGGCCAATTAAAAGTCCGTTACGATCTTGCTGTACAACCTGAAAATTTAGATGCTGCTTTAGATGCTTTAAATGATACTACTAAATATGGCATCTATGCTCAAAATATGAGAGATCCTGAAGCTATCAAAAAAGCATTTGGTCCTTCAATTCCTGCTCAAAAAGCAGGAGCTGCTTGGAAAGATTGGGATTCTCGTTCGGAAGATGAAAAAGCATTTAAAATAATCGATATCAAAAATAGAGTTCCTGAAGCGTGGGCCGCTACTGAAAAAGAAACAGAAGCAGCTTATGAAAAATGGCAAGCAGAAGGAAACGAAGGAAGCCTAAACGACTACCTATTTACCCTACCAGGTAAATCACTCCCAAAAAGTCTAATAGGCACATACGGAAAAAACTATTACCCAATCAAGACCCCAGACAATTTGAAAAAATATGCTGGTAAATTAGAACAAGATATCCATTATGTTGTAAAGGATGATAAAATTGTTTTCCCTCATACACTAGAAAACCCATACAAAACAAAACCATATCTATCCAAAGTATTAAAAACAATCATGGATAATGCAGGTGTTGGATTTAAACTAGTGGATGTTGAACAAGACGTAGAAGCACCTAAAACAGTTGAAAAACCACAAGCAGAAGTTGTTCCACCTTTATCTGTAACAGCAGATAATATGGATAAAATAGATAAAGTTCGTAAAGCATTTCAAAAAGAACTTGGAGAAGTACCAACAGCAAAATATGAAACAGAGGCTGTTGAAACCCCTGAAGGTAGAAAATATAAACTTGTAGTAACAGGACTATCAAAAGATCAAAGACAAAAACTTTTGGTTAAAAAATCAACATTAAAAGAAGAAAAAGAATTTGACTTTGAAAAGTATCAAATGCTTGTTAGAGCTGGAATCATAAAATAAAATAAAAATTTTAACTTAAAAAGCTTGCATCTCGCAGGCTTTTTTTGTATATTATAGTTATGAAAGAAAATACGTTATATGTAGAGCGTTTTCGCCCTACATCTTTAGAACATTTTGTTGGTAATGAAAATATCAAAGATACAATCCAAAAATACCTTAATCAAGGTGATATTCAAAACTTTATTTTCTACGGTTCAGCAGGCTGTGGGAAAACTACCCTAGCAAAAATTATAGTTAAAAACCTAGATTGCGATTACCTTTACATCAACGCAAGTGATGAAAA
>OCVQ010002275.1_pt1 | contig 12962 bp, 9 predicted proteins | sample 1539061 | NCBI WGS metagenome assembly OCVQ01 (sample SAMEA3355526, study PRJEB22509) | marine metagenome | biome: marine; feature: river plume; material: water | place: USA | collected 2010-08-08 | depth 0.5 m | reverse complement strand
AGCTGTTACTGAAAAAAGTCTTAGTCTCCGGTTCAGCTGGTGAATTCTCTTCAGTAACAGCTAGCGCTGGATTACGAGTAGGCACCAGTCAATCAATTACTACTTTACCTTCTACAACCTTCCTTAGTGGATCATTTAGTGGTTCATTTTTTGGTGATGGATCAGGATTAACAGGAGTATCAGGTAGTTTTCCATCCACTAGCGCCCCAAGTATAGCAAGTACTGATAGAATATTTATTGGGACAGGTTCAAGTGGTACCACACCTGCTTATATTACTTATACCAATTTCTTAACAGATTTAGCTGGTACTAACTTAGTAGTAGAAAACCAAGATGAATTAGGTTTAAATTCAACTCTTACATCATTAGTTAGTGTTACTTCTACTACTTTTACAGCAGTAGGTAATGCTCCAGATAATATTGGTTTCTTAGGTACAGCAAGTTGGGCTCAAAGTGCCTCTCAAGCTGTAAGTAGCTCATTTAGCACAACTGCTTCTTACGCTTTAAACGCAGGTGGCGGAACATTAAACATTTCAGGATCTGATGGTAATAATACTTCTATTATTTTAGGAACTGAAGCCTTAATTGTAAGTGGCACAACAAATCAAATCTCAGTTACTGTTAATAATGGTAATAATTCACTACAAATTGGCTTACCAAATAATGTAACTATACCTGGAAACTTAAGTGTAACAGGTACTACAACTACAGTAAGCGCTAGTAGTCTCTTAGTAACAGATAAATTTATTGTACTATCATCAGGATCTACTACTAAAAATGATGGTGGTATTATTATCCAAAGCTCAGCTACACCTGCTAACACAGGATCAGGATATGGTTTTATTTTAGATGGTACACCTACTGCTCCTAGATGGGGTGTTACTTCATCACTTAGCCCAACTGCTACTAATGCTACTACACCTGATGAATACATGGTGAGTGCTAAAACAGTAGGCGCTCCTCAAACAGCAGATTCAATTGCTCCAACATATGGAGGTGCCACTGTTACAGGTAATGGTAACATGGTAATTGATAGTAATGGTGATATTTGGATTTATGTATTCTAATTAATATAAAAAAACAAGTTATGAGTTTATTAGATATAATTAATAAAAATAAAGGTGAAGATACTACTAATAATTTAACTAAAGAAGAGTTAGAATTTTTATTAGTATCTTTAAAGAAAACAACATTTGTTGGGGAGCATCTTGAGATGCTCTTCAATATTGTTATAAAACTACAAAATCAATATCAAAAATATAATTAGTTATACTTTTGATTTTTTGTTGGCCCTAACGGGAAGTGGAATTAATATTTAATTACCTACCGCAAAAAACAATGTATTATGCCAAGTTGGAAAAAAGTCATCACATCAGGAAGCAATGCTGCTTTCAATTCTTTAACAGTTAGTAATACTATAACAGGTAGTATATCTGGTAGTTTAACAGGTAGTCTATTTGGAACTGCGTCTTGGGCTGATAGTGCTTCTAGAGCTACAACATCATCATATGCTTTAACAGCTGCTGTATTTCCATTTGCTGGAAATGCTGTGATAACAGGAAGTTTAGTTGTAACAGGTTCTACTACATCTACTCAAGGTTTTACTGGAAGTTTACTTGGTACTTCTAGTTGGGCAACAGTAGCTGTACGACCATTAGTAGGTGTATCTACTTTATTACCTGGTTCTGATGGACTCGCTGACTCAACATATTATACTTTAGTAATACGTGATACTTTACCTGGAACTAACTCACATACTATTTTAGCAGCCACAGCTAGTTTAAAATACTCAGGATCATTAGATTTACTTTACACAACAGCTAGCTGGGCAAAAGAATCATTAACTGCTAGTTATGCTTTATCCTCTCCAAGTGTAACCCCTCAAGGTAATACAAATGAAATTCAATATAATGTAGATGGCACTAATTTTGGAGGAGTCCCAGCATTGACATATGATGGCACCAATCTTATAGGTACAGGATCATTTACTGGATCATTCACAGGTTCAGTTGCTGGTAACCTTAGATTAGGATTATTTAGAGGAACATTTACAGAAATACCAATTATCACTAGTAAAGGTGATGAAGTTTTAGTATACTCACAATATATTCCATCTGGTACTTTTGCTGATGGAGATGTGATACGAGTACATTACAAAATACAGAATAATACTAATGATGGTGCTAAGTTTCGTATATACTTAGATGACCAAAGTGATTTTACTACTGTTTCTGGTTCATTAACTAAACTTATAGTAGAAGCTAGTATCACACAGTCTGCTAAATATGTTGGAATAAAACGAGATTTAATCACAGACCCGGAGAATGACAGATTAGTATTTATGAATTCTGGATCATCTGTGATAAATCAAGTGACGGATGATGTAGTAAGTAATGATCCTGTTAGCACATTTGCAATGGATTGGGCAACCACAAATTACTGGATGTTCTTCTCTGCTCTCCCAGGTCAGATTGGTCATAGCAGTAAAGCCTTGGGATTTACTATTGAACGAGTATAATCAAAATTAATTAATGCAGCAAAGAATACCATTTCAGTGGGGTAAAGCAAATTTTGCTTGGGAAACAAATCCATTCCCGAACCAAAGTAAAAATCCGTTTACCTGGGATGATTGCGCGTTAATAACTGAAGTAGTACAAGCGTTAGGAGGAGGATATTATGATGAAAAAGAGCATTGGAAAGATAAAGAAAAAAAGAAAAAATTTATTAAATTGCTTTGTAAAATTGAAGGCAAAGAATATAAAGAAACTAAAGAAATAATAGATCGTAAAATACGTATATCGGACATAGCCTTAGTAGCTAAGGAAGTTCTAGGCATAAACATTAAAGTTGATTTATAATGTATAAACTATTTACAGATAAACCTGAAGTATTTGAATGTAATATTAAATTAGAAGGTGCTTCATTAAAAAACAGTCAAGCTCGTTTAATTATTGAAACAGAAGATGTAAATCTTTTATTTAATGGTTCCATCACTTCAGAGGGAAAATGTACTATTCCTATTAAAAAACTAAGAGGTCTTTTAGAAAGTAACACAGAAGGTCAAATTAAGCTTGAGGTCATCGCAGAGGATACGTATTTTACTCCATGGAAATCAAATTTTCGAGTTGAAGCATCTAGAAAATTAACTGTAGAAGTTAAATCACAAGACGCTAAACTTATAATGGAAAATGCCCCTAAAATTCAAGTTAGTGGTATTAAAGAAGAAAATATTGATCCTATAACAGAACATGTAATTAAGTTAGTCAGAATGTTAATTAAAGAAGATATTAATGTTAAAAATTTAACTATTAAAAAAGATAAAGTAAATAATATTGTAGCTACTTACTTACAAGAAAATAAAATTGAACAAAACCAAGTTCAAGAAATTATAGACGGGATTATCTCAAAACTCCCAAAATAAAAAAATTAATAAGTTATGGCTGGACCCTTTGACTTAACAGGTCAAGATATAGAGAATACATACCAACGAGTCTTACAAACACCTGATGGTGCTACTTTTTATGATGGTACTGGTTCTTTAGTTACTTTTACTGCTACTGCAGCTGCTGGTGGTTCTAATACTGATGTTCAATTTAACAGTGCTAGTTTATTAAGTGGGTCATCTAATTTCTCTTTTGATTATAATAACAATAATATAATCTTAACAGGATCAATTTTAATGTCTGGATCATCATCAATAACTGGTGTAGACTATATTGATTTTGATACACAATATATTGCTGGAATAAATGAACCTGCTTGGAAAGAAGGTAGATTGTTCTACGATAGTGGATCTGGAGCATTATCTTTCTACAATTGGGAACAAGATGTTACTTTAAACATAGGACAAGAGCAGTGGTTAAGAGCCAGAAATCAAACTGGAGTTCCTATTCTTAATGGAACAGTTGTTAGATTATTAGGAGCAATAGGTGATAGACCTACTATTGAACCAGCCCAAGCATCAGACCAAACTAATACCCTTAGTATAGTTAATGAAATTATTGGTATGGCTACTCATGATATTGAGAATGGCACTGATGGATTTATTACTACTTTTGGTTTAGTAAATGGTTTAAATACAAATGCTTTTAATGCTGGAGATATATTATGGGTATCACAATCTGCTGGTAAATTTACTAATATAGCTCCTTCACCTCCTTATGATAGAACATTTGTAGGTATTGTAACAAGGAAAAATCCAAATAATGGATCTGTGTTTTTAACACCACTTACTCCTATACACTTTCATGACATATCTTCAGTATCTGCCTCAGTATACCAACAAGGTGATTTATGGATGTATCGTTCTGGTAGTGTAGGTCAAGTTAATGCTTGGATTAATACAAAAACATTAGGTGGAAAATATACTATAAGTGGAAGTTTAACATTAACAGGAAGCTTAAATGCTACAGGCTCAAATACTTTTATTGGAGATCAAACAATTTCTGGAGGTTTATTTGTATATAACACTGTTACTAATAATAATAGTCTTGATACTTTCTATCGAAATCTAATAGCCTCAGATGGAATAGAAAGTGTTAGTTGGGGTAGCAGACAATTAATAGGGAGTAATGGATTTGAAGCTGTAAAGTGGAGTGAATATGCTTTAAATGATAGTTCTCGTAAGAACTCAGTTGATTGGGAGAATCGACAAGCTTTAGATTCTAATGAAGTTGCCTCTATAAATTGGGATACTAAACAATTACTCCAATCAGATGGATCTACCGTTGCTTTAAATTATAGTACAGATAATTTAGTAAAGATTATAGGTGATCTTGTTCCTGGAGATCCTATCACAGATAATACTTCTTCTTGGAGTTTAGGTTCACCTACAGCAGCCTGGAAAGATTTATATGTTAGTAATGGATCTGTAACATTTATAAGTGGTTCAAGTCAAGCAAGTATAAAACTAGACAGCAATAATAATATAATTTTTACAGGAGCATCTGTAACTTTGCCTACTAGTTCTACTGTCACAACTGCAAAAACTGCTTCTTATCTCAATACTTTAAATCAAGATTTAACTCTAAGTGGTTCATTAACAATACTAAACAATTTAACTATTTTTGGAACACAAAGTGTAGTATATATTACTTCTTCTCAACTTGACATTTCAACAAATCTAATAACAGTAAACACTTCTACCCCCACAGTACGATTTGGTGGTATAGCAGTCAGAGACTCAGGTTCATTAGCAACAGGATTAACAGGTTCACTATTATGGGATTCACAAAATGATGTTTGGATTTATTCAAACCCATCAGGTGCTGCTTATGATGGCGGAATGTTATTGACAGGTCCTAGAAACACAAGTGGTTTAGGAAATGAAGTAGGAATTACAACTAATTATCTCTCTAAAGGTAATGGTAGCCACCACATGACTTCATCACAGATATCAGATGATGGAACAACAGTAACTATACCTGGTAAATTATCAGTCACTAGTGGTATAACTGGATCTTTACTTGGAACTGCAAGTTGGGCTACTAATACTTTAACCGCAGTAAGTGCTTCATCTGCCAGCACATCTTCTTACTCATTAACATTAGGAGCTAGTTTATTTCAACCTGCTGCTGGTAATCTCCAGTTAAGAAATAGTAACTCAACTTCAATTAGTATTATAACTGATTTCGCTGCTTCTACATCTGTCACCGCTACTAGTGCTTCATTTGCTACTACAGCTTCATTCGCACAAAATGTTTTTGCCCCATCTTTTATTACTTATACTGGTGGTACTGTGACTAACGCGACAACTTCATTAGCAAATGTGCATAGCTCAGCTGGGTGGGATAATGTAGCAGCAGGATTGCATGAGTTTGAAATATATGTGACATACAATGTACCTATTACTACAACTGGTGCTAGATTTTCTATTAGTGGATCTACATCATTTAACTACTTAGCTGTTGATCTAGGTTATAGTGCATTGGCCGCTGATAGAGGTGCTTATATGTTTGCTACTTTTGATGGTGGTGCTGCTGCTGCTTCTTCTTTAGCTACAAATAATAATGCTGCTATCATGCAAGGTCACATCAATACTACTTCAACAGGTCAACTCCGTTTAAGATTTTCTACTGAAATATCAGGTTCTGGCCTTCAAGTAACTAATGTTACTGGTTATCTTAGAAGACTATATTAATTAACTTGCTTGTTTTTAATATTTATAATCAAAAAGTAGTTAATGGCACAAGTCTATATAAGTCAATATGCTAGAAGAGCAGCAGTAGCAGATTCTGTAGAAGGCACAGCTTCATACGCGGCAGTAGCAGGAATTGTTAATCCTATTAGACTTGATCCAATCCAAGATCCAAATCCAACAGGTCTTTTATATCCTTCTTCTACTTATTTATATCAAAGTGCTTCTAATACTGCTTTAGGTCATGATCTGTACATTAGACAAGATGGAAATGTTGTAAAATGGAAATGGGTAGAAGGTATGCTAAGTACAGGTCTTCTTTATGGAGGAGTATTATCATATTCTGCTAGTTCTTTTTTAGTAACACCTGGAGCAGGAATAATTGTTGATCATAATGCTACAGCTAGTGCTGAAATTAGTCCTACGATAAATTATGTGACTTGGGGCCCTATAACTCAAAGTATAGAAAATATAGCTACTGCTCAAAATACATTTGTTTATATAGATGTTAATGGAAGTGCTAGTCAACAAAATGTCTTTTTTGCCCCGGAACAATATCAATTCTATATTCCTTTAGGTAAGATATCACATTATGATAATGTAGTGACTAATGGTTCTAGCATGAATGTTCAAACTGTTTATGATATTGATAGGCAGCAAAACGTTTTTATTAGAGCATTTGGACCATTAAAATTAAAAGGTGTAGCTACTAGTGGACAAACAGGTACTTTAAGATTAAATATAGGATCAGGTACTGCTTTTAATTTAGGAGGAGCATATGATAACGACCCTAATGAACCTAGTATTTACAATGTGTATACTAACAATACTGCTAGTATCATAAGAATATATAGAAGTGGATCTGGATATAAATTTGATAATAATGGCGGTTCATACTATACCACTATCAATCCAGGTGCATATGATGATGGTACAGGTACTTTAGCTGTTGTTAATAATAATGATTGGTCTATTCAACGTGTGATGGTAAATCCTATCACAGGTAGAGCCCACGTTTATTATAGTCAAAATGTTTATGATACTTATGAAGAAGCAGTAGCTTCTATTTCTATAGATGAATTTGTAGAAAGTGATGCTACAGCACACTCGTATGTATTTTCATCTTATTTAATTGTAAAAGGAAATACTACTGATTTAACTAATGTTGAAAATAAAATAGTTCAAGCTGGTCTATTTAGAAATGTAGGTGGTGGAGGAGGAACAGGAGGTGGAGGAACACCTGGCGGTCAAGACACTCAAATTCAATTTAATAACGCAGGTGTATTTGATGGTGAACCTGAATTTACTTTTAATTCATCTACAAATATTGTAACTTTAACAGGTTCAATGCTTGTGAGTGGAGCAATTTCTGCTTCATTTGGCCCTAATACAATAGGATTTTTTGGTACAGCAAGTTGGGCTGTAAGTGCTTCTCAAGCTATATCTGCTTCTCAAGCATTTTCCGCTTCATATGCTTTATCAAGCTCAAGAGCAATAACTGCTTCTTATGCCTTAACATCTTCAGTCGCTGTTTCATCTTCTTACGCTTCTGCTAGCCCAAACTTTGCAAATACAGATTTAGTATTTACTGACAATAGAAAGCACAGTACTAATAATTATTCTTATTTTATATATAGTGATTTAGTAGGAGGTAATGAAACAAATCCTTTTGATGGATTTGGAGTTAGTGGTAGTTTTTATTTCTTTAACAGTAGTTCAAATGCTTTAGGTACAGCTGCTGGTTCAACTAATACTTACACATATATTGAGATTACATCTCAATCTATTGATTTAAGTTTTGATGCTAATCCTGTTGTGCAAAGTTCTTATACTTTTACTAAAAATTCTGCTTCTTTTTCTAGTTCTTTAAATGTGACTAAATCAGTATATTTTCCTGGTTTAACATCACAACCTCAATTAAATGTTGTAATAGTAGATACAGCTAGTGGTCAATTATACTATACAGCTTCCAGCGCTATAGGTGGAGGAGGAACAGCAAATGTAGCTATATCATCCTCAGGTACTGGATTAACAGCTACAGTAGCTTCTATAAATTTTACTGGAGCAGGAGTAGCAACAACCAATGCTGGAAACAATGTAACAGTAACAATACCTGGTGGAGCAGGAGTCGCTGGTGGAGCAAATACCCAAATCCAATTTAATAGTGGAAGTTCATTTAGTGGAAGTGGGAATTTTTCTTTTGATTATAATAATAATATTGTTTATTTAACAGGTTCCATGATAGTAAGTGGAGCTATATCTGCTTCTTTTGGACCTAACATAGTAGGATTTTTTGGTACTGCTTCTTGGGCTCAAAACTCTTTAACTGCTTCATTTATAACAGCTTCAAATGTGTGGGGACCATTTGGTTCTAGTAGTATAATGAGTGCTTCATATGCCTCAGGCTCTACTAGTGCTTCTTATGCTGAAACGGCTTCATTCGCTACTAATGTAGCTGCTTTCCCATCAGACACCTATATCCAGTATAATAATAATGGATCATTAGGAGCAGAACAGTATTTTAGATATATTTACACTTCTCATAGTTTACAACATGGAAATCAAACCACAGCTTCTGGTTATTGGTCTCATGCTGAAGGAAGTAGTTCTATAGCTTATGGAACAGCTTCTTATGCTGGTGGTTTTAACACTATAGCTTCAGGAGCATATTCAACTGTAGTAGGGCAATATAATGTAGCTTTACCTTCACAAAGTGCTTTTATTATTGGAGATGGTGATGTAACAGTAACAACTATCACAGATAGTGGTACCCTTATTGGTGGGGTTAAACCTGGAGGTTCTACAGTTATTATTCCTCCTAATATTGTACCTTATACAAATTTAATTGGTGGAACTATAACTTTAACTGAAGGATTAAATGTTCAAATTTTTTCTATTTTTGGTGTTACTGTTTTAATGAGTGGTGATTATTCTCTTGCTTTAACTCCTATTTCTTCTTATACTTTTAATCCTTTTTCCGCAACATATAGTTTAAGTAATACTATAACAACAACAACTCGCCATAATCTTTTATTTGCTTCTAAATCATATTTTGAAGTAAGTGCTTCAAATGTATTTTTACAAGGATTACCCACTACCCCAGAAACACATGTTTTACTTTATAATACATCTTCTGGTCAAGTTTATTATACTGCCTCTAGTGCTATTGGAGGTGGTGGAAGCGGAACCCCAACACCTCCAGCTACCCCACTTAATAGCATTCAGTTTAATAGTGCTAGTACCTTTGGTGGAAGTAATAATTTTACATTTATATCCTCAAGTTCAGAAGTATATCTAACAGGATCAATGATTGTAAGTGGAGCTATATCTGCTTCATATGGTCCTAATACTATTGGATTTTACGGTACTGCGTCTTGGGCCCAAAGTGCTTCACAAGCTATAAGTGCTTCTTATGCCGGATCAGCAAGTGTATTACTTAATCCTTATCCTATAGCTATAACTGGTAGTACAATATATTCAGTTGCTCCTTCTTTAATTGCTCCTTCAGGTAATGGAACAACAGGAAGTATATTTTTAGGTGATGGTGCTGCCACAAACGGCGGTGAAACAGCTAAAGAATCTGTATTGATAGGCCCCGGAGCTGGGAATGGAATGAATGCTGGAGCTATATATTCAAATGCTATTGGATGGTGGGCTGGTTCCAATACATCTCTTAGTCAATATTCCAATTATATTGGATATCAAGCTGGTCAACAAACTTATAATTCTTATAATAATAATTTTATAGGTAGAGCAGCTGGACTTTTAGCTGATCAGGTCCATGATTCTCAATTTATGGGATATTACGCTGGTGGTGAAGCGAATAATGCTAGTCTTTCAATTTTTATAGGTAATAGTGCTGGAGAAGCAGCTAAAAACTCTTCAGGATCAATATTCTTAGGCAATGGTACTGGATATTGGGCAACAGGCTCAGCAAGATCAATTCTAATTGGGGAAGCAGTTGGAGCAGCTAACTATGATGGAATTCTTAGTATTGGTCCTAACAATATAATCATAGGACAAAGAATAACATTACCCCCAAATACTTCTGACTCTATCAATATAGGTGGAGTTATTTTTGGAACAGGATCTTACAACCAATCTCCTCTGACACCATATTCAGGTTCAGCAGGAGGTAAAATAGGAATCAATGTTGTATCTCCAACTTACAACTTCCAAGTATCAGGTTCAGTTGGCTTCCCTAACTTAACAGATTCAAACACTGCTACTAAGGTAGTATTATTAGATAACAATGGACAGTTATTTACTACTGCTTCAAACGCTATTGGTGGAGGAGGAAGTGGAACCCCAACACCCCCAGGAGGCCAAAATACCCAAATTCAATTTAATAGTGCTAGTGTATTTAGTGGAAGTGGGAATTTTACATTTAACTATGATAACAATATTGTTTACCTAACAGGTTCTTCCTTAATAACAGGATCATTAACAATTACAGGATCAACATCAGTATTAGGTACTTCCTCTATTAATGGTATAGCTTTAATAGGTACTTCTTCTGCTTATGCTTTATACACTACAGCAAAAATAACAACAGTATCTGGTCTTAATACTATTTATTCTTTACAAACATCCTCATATGACGGAGCATTTTTTGATTACACTTTAATATCCGGATTAAATGCTAGAGCAGGACAAATAATGTCTATATGGAGTGGCAGTGAAATAAGATACACAGAAACAACAACAACAGATATAGGATCTACTTCAGAATTTATATTCTCAGTAGCATTAACAGCAGGTTCTGCTTCATTACAAGTAACAGGATCTACAGGAGCAATAATAAAAACAATAATAAAAGGTATATAATAAGAATGAGTACTTCAATAGGTGGTAAAATAGTTACAGATGGATTAGTAATGCATTATGACGCACTAAATGGAAGATCATATCCTGGAAGTGGAACTACTTGGTATGATTTAACTCCTTATGATAACACAGGTAGTTTAGATGATGGTAATAATCCTGTTACAATAGCAAATGGTTATGCTTCTTTTGTAGCTAATCAAGCTGGGTCAAATAATAGGTTTATGTTTGTTAATGAAATATTAGGAATAAATACTACAACTCAATATATTACTGTTGATATGTGGGCTAAAATACCTTCTAATCTTGGGAGTAATTCTACTAGTAATCCATATCTTTTTGGATTTTATATATATTATGGAGTAAGTTTTGAAAAAGGAGGAGGATCACCAATTGGTCAATTTGGATTTACTACAAGCAATTCTGATGTGTATGGTATAGATGATTTATCCTATATACAAAATAATTTGCTTGATAAGTGGGTTCATTATAGTTTTGTAGCCTGTGATTATGATAATTCTAGTATCCCTAGCTCAAGCCAAAAAATATACATTAACTCAATTCCTTTATCTTTAAGTCAAGTAGCTGGAAGTGAAACTCCTAATTTTAGAAAGTTTACAGATACCTCAACAGGAGATATGGCTTTTGGAACAAGAAGAAATAATGCTGCAGGTAGATCTACAACATATGATGCCGCTATAATAAAAGTGTATAATCGAGAACTTACACAAACAGAAGTAACTCAAAATTTTAACGCACATAGAGGAAGGTTCAATATTTATTAATAACAAATCTTGGATAGGGAAAAGATTTAAAGTATGGCAAATGAATTTGTAATAAAAAATGGATATTTCTCCCAAGGAAATTCCAATGTAACTGGATCACTACGAGTATCTGGCTCTATAGGAGTTGTAGGATCAGGATCAGATGTATTGTTTGTGTACGGCTCTCAAGGTAATTTACTAGTAGCAACAGATACATTTTCTGGCTCTATATTTACAGTCACAGACATTTCCGGATACCCAATTTTAGACATTACTTCTGATTACTACACAAGTTCAGTTTATTTACCTACTTTACAATCTCAATCACAACAAAATGTTATAGTATATGACTCACAATCTGGGTTATTATCATATGTAACTGCTAGTGCTTTAGGAGGTGGAGGTAGCCCTATTACATTTAATTCTACTGCATCACTTATTGGCAATGGGGCACTTACAACTTGGGATATTAATCATGGATTTAATACCCTAAATCTTCATATAACTGTTTATTCAGCTAGTGGAACATATGAAAATGTTTATCCAGATATAAGAAGAGTTAATGTTAATACAGCAAGTATTGTATTTGCAAATCCACCTTTAACAGGTCAGTATATAGTTTATATATCACAATAATGGCACAGTTTTTAACTGAAATACAATTTGTGGCTACTAGCTCTATGGATACACCCGGAACTGGTTTTATAACTTTATATATGAACACAGATGGATTTTTATATGTAAAATTCCCTAATGGATCAGAAGCAAGATTAACATCATAAAAAATAAGTTATGAGTCAAATACTAAAAAGTCTACAATTACCAATTACAGGCTCAACCCCAGGAACACCACCTTCAGGTTTTGGAGTAGTTTATGCTAGTGGAAGTAATAAGTTTTACTATAAAAACCCATCAGGAACAGAATTTGATTTATTAAACCCTAATGGATATATAGATATTCGTTACTACACTGGCTCAGCTATTGGTGATGGAACTACAAGAACATATCTATGGGAAAAACCACTTGCTGGTTTAAAATATCTTGAAGTATGTTGTGTGGGTGCTGGTGGAGGAGGAGGAAGTGGAAGAAAAGGAATAACTAGTAACTTATCCAATGCTGGAGGTGGTGGGGGTGGAGGTGCTGTAGTATGGGGTTTTTTTGATGCTAATAGTTTATCTAGTAGCTATACTATAACTGTAGGAGCAGGAGGGGCAGGTGGTGCTAGACAAACAACCAA
>OCVQ010002274.1_pt1 | contig 12966 bp, 10 predicted proteins | sample 1539061 | NCBI WGS metagenome assembly OCVQ01 (sample SAMEA3355526, study PRJEB22509) | marine metagenome | biome: marine; feature: river plume; material: water | place: USA | collected 2010-08-08 | depth 0.5 m | reverse complement strand
CTTTGTCTCCGTCTCCGTCTCCGTCTCCGTCTCCGTCTCCGCCTCCATCTGCATGTGCATGATATAGTCTGGTTAAGTATTGATTTGTATTTAACAAATTTATTACATCATCACTGATTGGAACGGAACACACCTCTTTGATACCCCAAAGTTCGTAAATGCTGACGAGCCACATATGGTCATGCATATTCAGATAGTGGTGATTTAACCACAGTTGAGATATATCAACAAACACGTAAAAATCGTTATCGCGTTTTATAAACCCCTTGTACTTAATTTTCTCGTTGTCATTATTGGTGAGAACTTTTCCATAACCAATCATCATTATCTTAATAACCTTATCAACTTCGTCTAAAAAGTTGATGTTTATCATATGATGGTCAAAATAGGTTTTAGAGTAAAAATCCATGTAGTTATTTGCGTGGTCGCGCAAGTTCTTAACCCCACCAGCGTTCTTTTTTTGCATAATAAACTGAAGAAATGGCGTATTGTCGGTACTCATCCGTACTTGATACGGACAAATATACAAGTTGACATACATACACGTTCTGGCATGGTGATTTATATCCGTAAATAGATGGTCTTCAATGGGATATCGCCACGAACGGGCTTCGTCTTCTGTAGAAGAAGAATCATGACACTGTTTTATAAAACTGTTTTGTTGAGCAAGTTCATTATCAATATCACCTAACATATTTGTTATATCTTCGTTATAATCTATGTAGCTCTGTGTAAACTGATCTGTGTCATCTTCAATTCGAGTGTTGGAATACGTAACTGAAATATGTTCGTTCATTGAGTATATTTTAATCTAGTGTAGATAATATGTCACTGTTAAATACATTATAAGTGACATATTTAAACCTTAAATTCATTTATTATTTTTATCGAGTTTCCTTCTAAGAGTTTCGGTAACCTTATCCTCGCGATTACTCATTAAAAACTTTGCAACATCATCTGGTTTTATTTCTGATTCCTTAAAATACGTTTCCAATAGAGGAAGTATTGTTTTCCCAGTGAGTGGTTTCTTTGTGACACTACGTTTATACATAAGTGCACCACCGTTAATATCAAAACAATCAATATTATTTGACTTCATTGTAGTAACCAAATCTTCAGACAGTTTTTTCTTCTGGTCCCGCTTCATCTTGAGCTCTTTTTGAAGACGAAGTATATCATTATCGATGCCAATCCACCCTTTTATACTATTGACAAGCTGTTCTTTTGTTTCCATTCTTTGTGTTATACTCAGTATAATATCTAGACAAGATATAATTTTATACTGTTTCAATATAAATACTAATACACGTATATTAGTATACTACCTGATAAAACTAGAAGTTTAATATGACTGAACGAGTAGGCATTCCACAGAGATTTGTTGCGGATTACATCTGGATTGGTGGGGCTGGTGAGATGAGGTCAAAGACTCGCGTAATTACAGTTCATCCATCACAGACCTCAGTTAGCTTAAAAGATATCCCTGTTTGGAATTATGATGGGAGCTCGACAAAGCAGGCAGAGGGCAAGTTTTCCGAGGTGGTGATTGTCCCAAGAGCGATGTATCGTAACCCATTTACAATGACAAACGATGTGTTTGTTGTATGTGATACGTATACTCCTGATATGACTCCGCATGAAACGAACACCCGAGCAAACGCGGCCGCTTTATTTGAAAAGTATGCAAGTTTAAAGCCATGGTATGGGTTAGAACAGGAATATTTTGTTATCGATCCTGCAACAAACATGCCAGTTGGATACAAACATGGGACAACGCAAGGAACCCACTATTGTGGGATTGGAACAAACAACGTGTTTTGTCGAGATATCGCAGACCAACATATGGCCCTATGTATTCGCGCAGGCGTTAGTATTTCTGGTATTAACGCCGAGGTGGCACCTGGTCAATGGGAGTTTCAAGTTGGACCATGTGAGGGCATCCAGGCTGGCGACGATATGGTAATGGCAAGATATCTTTTAATTCGCCTGGCTGAAGCAAAGAACCTACGTGTCACGTTTGAACCTAAGCCGTTGAAGGGTGACTGGAACGGGTCAGGTTGCCACACCAATTTTAGCACGTTTTTTATGCGCGAAGGAAATAGTGCAGCCAACAAAAGTGGTTTATTTTATATTCAGGATGCGATTCGCTGTTTGGAAAGAGACCACACAAAAATGATGCCACATTATGGTGCAGGGAATGAGGAAAGGATGACCGGTGCACACGAGACCGCAAGTTATAATGTATTTTCCCATGGGGTTGCAAATAGAGGTGCCTCAGTTCGAATTGGAAATGATACATACAATAATAAAAAGGGTTATTTTGAAGACAGGCGACCAAGTTCAAACTGTGACCCCTATGTTGTAACATCTCTTATTTTAAAGAGTATCGTAACTGAGTAAACAAACGTATGTAAAGTGAAACAAATTATCCGTATAACTATTGTCATATCACAATGATGTGTATATGACAATACATGAATAACAACTATTCGGTGTCTTCAAACGACACAACTAATTGTATATGAAGCAATGATATCGGCAATAACCTTATTATGTTTAGTGCAATACATGCAATCTTTATCGTACACTTCTAGTTTGCATCGCTCGTTCTTTGATTTTCCACTTGTGAGATAAGCGAAACATTGCGAATGTTTTGCATATTTTTGGAGTTTGGTTTTCGTTGGATGGTTAGTGCAGTCGTACCCATCACTTTCTATTTCTGTTTTATTTGCAGTCTCTGTACATTTCACCGTGTCAATATACTGAATAAAGTTATCACGCATTAAACTCAACATTGTGATCTTTGTCTTTGTACGCTGACGCTCTGGGCCTTTTATGGTTTGAATAGATTCGTTCATTATGTCGATTATCTTTGCATATTTATCACATTCATGTAATATTTTCTTATTTGTGTTCTCAATAAAGTGGTCTGGGCAAAAGATAAGTCCAGTCAATGAGTGATATTTTACCTTATTATTTGTGCATGTAATAAGATATTCCGAAAATCCGTTCATTATCTGAGATGAATGCACCGCATTACAACACCTTCCACTACTGTATTTTTGAAAATATATGTGGAACAATGATGGATTAGACATGTAACTACTTATCAACAGGTCCGCATTATCTAGTGTATTAATCCCATAAATACGGGGCCTGCCTTGTGTAACTGGAAGTAATTGACGTTGAACATTGCGACAATATGGACACCGTAACTCACCGTCGCCAATACGCCGTCCCTCTAAGTTTTGAAACTTCTTCTTATGATTATAAACATCTTTAAAAATGGGGTCATAGTTAAACGCATGTCCGCATTTCAAGACAATATGATTTTCCGTTAAAGGCAATAGTGTAATCAAACACTTGTTACTATCTGTTTCTGTTTCTGTTTCACTTATGTCTGCATCACTGTCGTTATCCACTTCTGCATAAAAGTCGATGTTATGTTGGTTAGAATATAATGTAATGGTATTCATAGTTAGGATATACGAATATCTCTATAATATATTTTAGAGCGTAATATATAGAGAAACAACAAGATTTAAATTAAATAATGACAAATCTTTGGGGCCAACCTATATGGTCGTTATTTCATACTCTGGCCGAAAAGGTGAAAGAAGAAGATTACATAAGGGTTGCACCAGATTTAGTCGGATTTATTAAACGAATCTGTTCACTTTTGCCGTGTCCAGATTGCCAAGACCATGCAACAAAATATTGGAGGACAACCAAGTATAATCTAACGTCTAAGGATAGTTTAAAGGAGTTTCTACTAGGATTTCACAATGAAGTAAATAAGCGCAAGCAGTATCCTATCCAAGGTAGTCAAATACTAAACATATATAAGACAAATAGTCTTGCACAAGTTTATAATAATTTTGTGGTGGTGTTTATGTCAAGAAGTACGAGTCGTTTGATGGCAGATTCTTTACATCGCAAACGTCTGATTGACGAGTTTAAGCCATGGCTACTTAAACACGCGTCGAGCTTTGACGCTTAATCTAATTTTATTGTTATACTCTCGTGCTTGATACAAGTTCACCATTTTTATATACTGCACACTTAAATTGTTGCTTTTTCGGTCGTGAACACACAACTTTATTACTTTGCATCTCATTAAAAAATAAGAACTTCGAAGAGCCTCCTGCACTCATCGCACTGACAATAGCTAGACCAGAGATTATTCCCATTGCGACATTCAAAAACAGGACGCTAGGGTCGAGAATGCATTTATTCATTCCACGAATCATGATATCAAGTGTCAAATAGCTAATAAATGTCCCAAAAACAAACCAGTTCATTGAGTCATTGAAGAACATTGGTAGACACATGTACATCATGGTGAATGCTATCATGAATGCACTATACGTATTATTTCCGTGAGTGCTATATTTAATTACACTACATATTGATGATGCAGGTGGTGCTTCTTTCCCTCCAGCTGCATAATACAAGAACTCTCTCACAATAGATACTGCAAACAAGAAGCCTAAATATATAAACCCCTTATAGCTCTGTATAATTACTGTAAATGCGATGATTGCTATACAGATAATGATGGGGGAATAAAACACCATAAAAACCAACAAGTTGGATGGTTGCAATATATTCAGTGAGTTTGACTTATTATTTTCCATTCTAGTATAATAATAGCACATATTATTATATTATCAACATACTATGCACGCATATGTAGTGAAACTCACGACTATGTTCTAGGTGTATCTTATGGCTCTACAATCTCGTGTAATAATTCTTCGATGGTGGATACGGCTTTAAAGCTTATGCCTTTAACCTCTTCTTTATCTTTATATTTATCGTAGAACTTGTTAAAATCATATTCATTTTCTTTCGGATAGAAATAGGTTGTGATGCCTGATTTGAGTGAACCCAAAATCTTTGCATCTAATCCCCCGATAGCCGTTATAGCACCAGTAAGTTGGATTTCTCCAGTCATTCCACACTTTGCCTTTATAGATTTATTACTTAGTAAGCTGTAAATTACGACGGTGATGCAGCTTCCCGCAGAAGGGCCATCTTTTGGAGTGGCACCCTCTGGTGTATGAATATGAATGCCGTACTTAATATTTCCATTGTACTGCTGAATAGTTTTTTCCAATAATTCTTTTGGGCACAACTTATATGCCAATGTCATGGCAACGTTCATTGATTCTTGCATAACGTCTCCCTGTTTGCCAGTTAATTTGAGCTTGAGAAACTCGCCCGACGGATAAAAATACGCCTCTATCGGGAGCGTACCACCTTGTCCATGTGCGTTTGCCCATAATCCATTTGCATAACCGATTCTGGAAAGGGAAGGGACCATGGTCACCGTAACGGGTCGCATATCTTTGAAATAAATGTTCTTTATGTCATCAATTGTAATTATAATGGGATACTGGTCTATAACACATTGTTTCAACATGCGAATATTAATTTCACTAACAACCTCAAACAACTTCTCTCTCAGTTTACGAACACCTGGTTCGCATGTATAATTTTCAATTATGTATCGAATCACATCTTCCCCCATATGCACTGCTCCTGCCAAGCCATTCTTTTTATAAATCTCGGGAAGGGTGTACTCTTTAGATATATGAATCTTCTCCTCCAATGAGAGACTGGAAAACTTGACCCGATGTATTCTGTCAAGGAGAATGCGGTCAATCGAATCCACATCATTGTAGGACAATACGAATAGCACGCGTGATAAATCAATGTCGATTCCCGCAAAATATTTATCCTGAAACTTGTCATTCTGAGTTGGGTCCAACATATGTATAAGGATACCGACTAATTCGCGACCATGTTCGGTTTTGGAAATCTTGTCAAGTTCGTCGATAAATATAATTGGGTTCATACATGTTTTGTCCATTAAGATGTTAACAATTGACCCCCAAGTAGAACCCACGTACGTGTAATTATGTCCATGTAGGGTGCTCCCATTTGAATCACCGCCCATGGCGATCATTGCGAACGGGCGCGGGTTGCCGTCTCCATCTACCAAACAATTTGCAAGACCATACTTACAGAGAGAAGTCTTACCCACTCCAGCGGCTCCTTCGAATCCAAAGCAGTAGCCGTTGTGCTCGCCATTTATCCACTGTCCGATTATTCGAATGAGTTGGTTCTTTGCGTTTACATGGCCATATGCAGCTTTGTCGAGGATAGTATTCACATTTTTAAGATAAGTGTTGATATTATCAAACGTGTTATTCAATGCAACCATTTTCATATTGGTTTGTATATAATCATTCGATAAACATGCATTCATAATCTGAATCGTATCATTCTTAACTTTATTTTCATTCTCAGTAGACATGGGTAATGATGTGATATATTCGCCAATCGCTGATACAATATTCTCTTTTGTTTTTTTGATATTGATAATCATTGGGCACATATTACAACTTTCTCCATTTGATTTGCCGATATACTTCTCTCTTTTCTTTTGTATCTCCTTATTAACATTGTCAACATAACGTATGACTGACTTTCGATCAGTGTTGTTTAACTTTTTACAAATATTTACACTTTCCATATGATAATCATTTCCACACACAAAGAACTTATTGTAGAAACAGTTGATAATATACCGTATATCTGCAACTGTATAATTTGCACCTGCACCACCCTCGGCGAACTTATTTACATTAATTCCTGTTTCTTTTGCAACAATAGATAAAATACTACATTGGGTTAATGCTTTGTCAAACTCCTCCTTGATTTTTTCAGATACGCACATAATAGGTTCTTTTCGATAGATGCCGAATGGTATTTTGAGAAGACCATCCAGATAATGACGTGCCTTAGAGCCCCCATCGTCAGACTTTGATTTTACTTCCCGCAACTTTACCATTGCCTTCTCTTTAACAATATCGTCTGTTTTCATGAGACATATCTGCTGTTCAATATTAATCTTGTTTGCATCAAGCTTATTGAGTCGCGTAGTGTATTGCAATGTTTCTACAAGTGAATTATTAAATAGTTCGTGCATCTTTGATGTAAAGCTATTTATAATGTCAACTTGGTCCATGCTATCTTGCATGTTATTGGGGTCAATAGTAAGTAGGTCATAAAGGAAATAAGCGATGTATTTTCCATGCGAGTCTTTTTCGTCGATCAAAAAATATAGAATAGTCTGCCTTTTTGTGAAAATAGATTTCGCTATAAACTCATTTGCCATTGCACTTACGCAGTGATGCTTGAACAACTTGTGTTCAACGAGTCCACCTTTGTAATAAGAATAGACCTTAAGGGCGGTGTTATGAACGAGCCATTCCTTTGTGCTCATGCAATGTAAAAAGTTTGCGAATAATTCTGATTCAATATCGATTGGAATGTTATCGATAAACTCGTTATATCTCTCATGTATATATACACTATTTGCAATATCAATATCAATATGGTCAACTATTCCAAACACAAACATTCCAGCTTTCATCTTGTCATTTTTTATTAGCATAACCATGCCATGTGTATGAATATAGAGAGAACCGTCTGTCGTGCCTGCCGATACATTAAAGCACTCGATTATATTCATACGTTTTATTTCTGCCAATGTAAATGTCGTGGTGAGGTCTGGAGTTCCAATAATAGAATTATCTGGTCCGTCCATGGAAAACATGATGTATCGTAATGGATGGAATTGTCTCTCTATAATATTAATCATCCCCTGACTGATATTTCTCACAATGGTGTTCTTGTAGTCCTTCCCAAAACACACGTATATAAAATCATCAAAGTATCTTGTTCCCCACTTTTTGATAATATTTGAAATATCTACATTGACCTTCTGCACTCTGGAGACAAGTTCATCATCAAGGTTATCTATTTTCTGAAGGTCAGAATGAATACTTGCTATGACAGATTGCGTCTGCATAAGTTCGATTGAACACTGTTTAATATCGTTTATTTTTAATACGCGGTGTCGCTTACTTTCCATGATATGAATATATGTAACCTGAATTATATTATTGAACCTGATAAGCTTTGTCATAAGCGTTCCGCGAGCGTCGTCTCCACACGGTTGGTTTGAGTCTGAGACCAAACCGTTATAAAACTGTATTCGTGGCATGTAATATATGCATATTTTATTTTGCATCTTATAGTGTATTCTAAACTCATATAGATACTTGTGTGTATGTACACAAGTAGTAAAGTATATCGATAGATAATTTGTTAACATGGGAATCCCTAGTTATTTTTCGTACATTGTGAAAAATCACCCCGAGATTATTCAAATATTTGTGCAGAGTGGTATAAATATAGATAATCTGTATATAGACGCAAACTCAATCATATATGACTGTTTTCATTCAATGACATTAGAAGAAACATCTAACAATCTTACTAAAACCCTCATAGGGAAAGTAATGTGCAAAATTACAGAATATATCAAAATAGTGGCCCCTAGAAAAGGGGTTATAGTATCCTTTGACGGGGTTGCTCCAGTGGCAAAGCTTGAACAACAACGCACCCGCCGATTTAAGTCGTGGTTCCAGACAGAGATATCAAATAAAGTGAATAATGTTCCAGAAGCATCGTGGTCAACTGCGTCTATTACTCCAGGAACTAGTTTTATGAAGGAACTAAATCGAGAATTAATTCTCAAATTCAATAAAGAAAATAAGATTGACCAACATGCTCCGACAATCACAATAAGTACTAGCGATGATGTCGGAGAAGGAGAACACAAAATATGCAGCCACATTAGAAATAACCCGTCGCATAAGAACGAGACAACAGTTATCTACGGACTGGACGCAGATTTAATTATGTTAGCCATCAATCATTTGCCGCTATGTAATGAAATATACCTTTTTCGCGAAACCCCTGCATTTATTAAAAGTATTGATTCAAATCTTGAACCCAATCATAATTATCTGTTTGATATTCGGCGACTTGCAGATAATATTATTTTAGATATGCAACAGGAACTCCGATTCTCTAGTGTGGATGCAAATCGCAGATTATACGACTATATTTTCATGTGTTTTTTACTTGGTAACGATTTCTTGCCGCATTTTCCAGCAATAAATATTAGAACAGGTGGGGTCGACAAACTCATGCTGCATTATAAAAATGCAATAGGTGGTTCGAATCGATTTTTGGTGGATATTGATAAGAAGAAGATTATATGGAAGAATGTTCGGTTGCTGTTTGAATCCCTTGCCGCACAAGAACATGTGTATATATGTGCAGAACACGCGGCTCGCGATAAACGCGAGCGACAGCATTCATACTCACAGAATTCATCTACATCCAAAAAAGTCAAACCTATTTCCGAAATGACGCAAGAAGAAATAGCAAAGGATGCGATTGACCGACTTCAAAACATACCCTGCGTAGAACGTTCCATTGAAAAATATATTTCTCCTGAACGTGACGCATGGCAGCATAGGTATTATGTAAAACTGCTTGAAGTTGAGCCATCAGAAGAGCGAATTAAACAAGTATGTGTGAACTATCTTGAAGGACTCGAATGGACGTTTAAGTACTACATTTCGGATTGCCCAGACTGGAGATGGAAGTATAAGTACCATTATCCACCTCTATTATCCGACCTTATAAAACATATTCCATATTTTGATACTACGTTTATAGCGGAAAACAACTCGACTGCACTTGATCCGCGAGTGCAATTATGCTACGTTCTCCCTCGTCGTAATTTATCTCTTCTTCCATACAAGATTTACAATCAAATACAGACAAAGTTCATTCACTACTATCCAGAAAAGGCTGATTTTGAGTGGAGCTACTGTCGATACTTTTGGGAAGCACATCCAAAGCTGCCTGAAATCGATATTTTTCAACTTGAAACTCTTGTAATGCAAAAGAGTTAATACAACAAATATAAAGCTTGTATATGTGTATATACTAACATTCTCTAATTATGTCTGACAATATAGAAACACGCAATCGATTACCAAGTGGAGATATTGGACTAAACGAATATATAATTACTCCAAAATACAAAAACTCGTTATTTGAAGAAGGATTCTGGACGAAATTATTCGGGGATACCTTAGTAAAAGTAAAGATTACGCAAGTATGGAGAATGGGAAAGTTTATCGCCGAAGTGTATGATAATGAAGTTGAAGATATGCGCAATAGTAATGAACTTGTTGTAAATGATTATGGAGCAGAGGTTTACTATACAAGCGGCGAATGTTCTCGCGAGATTGAAATAGAGAATATTACATCATATACTGATAATGTAAAAACCGCTATTTATGCGACTCTGTTCAAGGATGTGGATAATTGTGAGTTATTAAGCACTTCTGAAATAGAAGAGATGAATGAATGGAGTTTACATGATACACACTATCGTATCATTGGGGGTGCAAATATTGTCATGAAAGAGGGAAATGAAGAAAGTGAAAGTGAACGTGAAAGTGAATGTGAAAGCGAAGAGGAAAGCGAAGAGGAAAGCGAAGAAGTTAATATTTGTAAAAAATGTAATAGAACTAATGGTGTAGTTTGGTGTTTTAGATGCGACACGAGCAATATATGTGAAACGTGTGATGGTTCAGGTGGTGATTATGGTGAAAATGAAGAGTGGGTGTGCAATAATTGTTTACCCAGATGTTTAGATTGTGATAAAAAACTATTCGTTATTGGAGATGAATGTTGTGGAAAAGGGCGTAGTGATATGACGATGGTGATATTGGAAGATAATTCCACTACACAAGAACCAGTAACAATTTTAGTTGATTCTTCGCCTGATAATAGTACAAATATTTTTTACACATGTGCACCAGATTCTCATAGCACGAGAATGTAATCTAGTGATAACAAATAAACTTATATTGTATATGATGCGGATTTAGACCGTATCATATACAAAATACGAACAATTATTTTTTGTTCATTATCTGATATATTCCTAACATTGTTGTCTGTACAATAATTCCGCTTACTCCGTCTAAGTACATACTTCGTGGGGTGCCTAGATTTTTGTAATATGTCTCAACTAAATGAGGGAAAAGTCCAGAAAACTTTATAAGAAACCCGTATAACGCACTTACTATGAAAGTAGTCAGCATAAAAGAAAGTAATGTTTTTTGTGTTGTAGGAAATGGATGTAATTGTAATATAATTACCTGCGTAGTAGAACCAACAAATCCTGCTATCAAAGCTGCTGCTAAGAGTGTATGTTTGTGAAAATAGGGCTGCAGATATCGCACAAAGTCGAACTGAAAAAAGGTAGGTAACCGTTCAAAGTTCTCTGACATTTTCCGCAGTACTACATCCCATATTGCAGTAATTATAAAAGTCAAAATATATGCATTGCACGGGTTCATCATAATATTACGCGAGATAAAAGATTTTACTATGAGTAGTATATCAAATCTGGATAATATGCAATGCAAAGTAAAACTCGTATACAGTTCGAAATGATATATGTATGCTAGATACACATACATATGTATAGGTAGTTGTCTATTTTGGGAACTTTTTAGACTGTAGTGCTGAAATTTTCCAGTTGATAGGTATTCGATTCACATTGAGTTTGGGCTTAGTACTGCACTTCGCTCTTTTTATGCATAGCAACTTACAAAAGTTTGTATATAACTTTTCAACTATATTATTAGCCATAATGTAATTGTACAAGATTTAATTTATAGCCAATAATTTGTAATCTACGCCTATTGGGTTGGTTTAGTATGCAGTTAATTCCAATAATTTGTTATATGAATTAACATCATTTATCTATATGTATTTTTTATATATTATTCATAAAAATGACAGCACATATTTACACATTTTATCATTTCAACCGCCCATTTTCACAGCATAAATCAATGACATTTTTATCGAGTAACACTGCCTCGCCTACATTTTTGAGTATCTTCTCGCTCTTCTTACCATCCTCATCTGGCTCAAGAGACTCGCCAACTATGTCCAAATACTGCTGACGCTTTGCGGTTCCGCCAGTTACAGAATTACCAGTCTGATCCATATTCTTTACCCGCCACCCTTCTATATTTTGAATATTTTTGTTAGCTACTTGAGTTATTGCCTTGCGAACTTCTTCATGTTTATCATCTTTCTTCCATTCATTGTCCTTTTTTACGTACATTGATTTACGTTTTACATCAGTGCAATGGAGAGGTCTCTTTGTTATTGCAAGGTTAGATAGATTATCAATAAATATTTTGCTTATTCCATCAACATATCCAATACGCCCAATATTTTCAAGATCCTCGACTTGACATTGGATATTACGAACAAACTCTGTCAAGTTCATCGCATCTTTACACTGGTCATTCAAAAAAACATTGATGCTAAAATGATTATTGACAGTGTTGGTTGTATTACATGTTGTTTGATTAGATATTTTTGGCATAATTTCAATCATTTTTTCCATTACATCTTGATTTTTTAGAATAATGTTTTCCATGACATGTTGATTTTTCAAAAGCATTTTTATCAAATTATCAGTATTACTATTTTCAAAATCAGAAGTGATTATATTATTTTTCTCATTGTTATCTCCTTGAGCAATCGAGCATTTTTTTTTGTGATACCATAAACTATTTCTTGCAGAGTATTCTTTTCCACATTCACACTTGAGTATACTTATAGATTTTTTGGGGATTTCTTGTTCAGTTTTGTTCAATATTACTCTATTTTGATGTTTCAGTGTCAATAAATGTTTTTTATAGTCTTTATTGTTACATGTATTATAGTAACATATATTACAAATGTAATTTTGATGGGATTTTATAGGACAAATCATTCTATACGGTTCTATATATGTAGAACATAAAAATCCCTAAATCTTTTCGAAACATATATTTTTATTTTAAGATGTGTCAAAATTTATTTTATGGTAACAAAATGGATCGCCAACGAAAAGTTTGTTACCATAAGAAAAAAATATTTTTTGTATTCAAAAGTTCTTGATAATTGAAAATGGACAATTTAAAATTGTCCAAAATGAAATATACTAACTTTTTG
>OCVQ010002272.1_pt1 | contig 12975 bp, 10 predicted proteins | sample 1539061 | NCBI WGS metagenome assembly OCVQ01 (sample SAMEA3355526, study PRJEB22509) | marine metagenome | biome: marine; feature: river plume; material: water | place: USA | collected 2010-08-08 | depth 0.5 m | reverse complement strand
CGAAGTTGGACCATGGGCGTTTGGTTATCTGAACCAACTTAACACCATTTCGTCATCCTGAACTTGTTTCAGGATAACAGGCAACGGCGGTGCGTTATCCTGAAACGAGTTCAGGATGACGGTAGAGAGATTACAGGACTAATCCGACAGACCCGCCATGCGTTCGGCCTGATCCTCGGCTATCAACGCCGCGACCAATTCACCAAGGCCGCCGCCCTCCAATATCTCCGGAAGCTTATGCAGCGTCAGGTTGATCCGGTGGTCGGTCACGCGGCCTTGCGGGAAATTATAGGTGCGAATGCGTTCCGAACGGTCGCCTGAGCCAACCATCGCTTTGCGCGCCTCGGCCTCCGCGCCTTGGGCTTCCTCGCGCTCTTTTTCGTACATGCGCGCGCGCAGCACCTGCATCGCTTGGTCTTTGTTCTTGTGCTGGCTGCGCCCGTCTTGGCAGGTCACAACAATGCCTGTCGGCAAGTGGGTAATGCGCACGGCCGAGTCTGTGGTGTTGACGTGCTGTCCGCCTGCGCCAGACGCACGGTACACGTCGATTTTCAGGTCGCGCGCCTCGATCTGGATATCCACTTCGGTCGGCTCAGGTAGCACCGCGACCGTCGCTGCGCTGGTGTGAATGCGGCCGCCACTTTCGGTTACAGGTACGCGCTGCACACGGTGGACGCCGCTTTCATATTTCAACTTGGCGAAAACGCCATTGCCCTTGATCGCGACAACGACTTCCTTGAACCCGCCAACATCGGACGCACTGACGGAAATAGGCTCGATTTTCCACCCCTGCCCCGCGGCATAGCGTTCGTACATGCGGTACAGGTCACCGGCAAACAACGCAGCTTCATCACCGCCTGTGCCAGCCCGGATTTCAAGCATGGCGGGCCGGTCATCGGCAGCATCTTTCGGCAAGAGCGAGATGGCCAAAGCGGTTTCGGCTTGGCCCAACTGATCGCTTACTTCCTCCAGTTCCTCGATCGCCATCTCGTGCAGGTCGGGATCAGAGGAATCTTTCGACATATGCTGCAAGGTTTCGATTTCCTTGCGCAGTCGCCGGACATTGGCAGCGGCCTTGGCGACCGGTTCCAGCTCCGAATATTCCTTGGACGCCGTGACAAAGGCATCGCCCTCCAACTGCCCCGAAGCCATCCGCGCCTCAAGCTCGGAAAAGCGCGATTCAATAAGCGCGATACGTTGCGGGGAGATTTTGGTCATGTGAGCGACTGAAGTACGCTCTTAAGCCGGTCATTGTTGCCTTCGCCGGACATCCCGTAATAGCCATCCTCATTGACGCGCAGGATAGCCGCGGGGCTTTGCTTGACGGCCTTGTCGTAACGCTTTTTCGGTGAGCCAGTTGCAATCATGTCGGCCGAAATGCCGGCTTGGCGCAGCTGACGCAAAAGCGCGAAGGCATGCCCAAGACCCGCGTCATTCTCCAAAACAATCATGGCTTCGATCTGCTGTGTTGGCACGGCGTCAATCAACATGCCCAACCGCTCAATGCCCGCCGCCCAGCCAACCGCTGGCGTCGCTGGACCACCGAGATTTTCGATCAACCCATCATAGCGTCCGCCGCCCAGCACGGTGCCCTGCGCACCCAGCCGGTCGGTCACAAATTCAAACGCGGTATGGCGATAATAATCCAGCCCGCGCACCAACGCTGCATTGCGTGTCCAAGCCACACCAGCGGCATCAAGGCCCGCTGTGACCGCGCCAAAGAAGTCCTGTGCCTCGCCCGATAGATAATCGTCGATCACCGGCGCCGCGTCGGCAATTGGGCGATCTTTGGGGTCTTTGCTATCCAGAATCCGCAGCGGATTTTTCTCCAACCGCGATAGGCTATCTTCGGACAGCGCACCCTTATGATCGTTGAAATAGCCGACCAATGCCGCCCGCCACGCGTCGCGGCTTGGCGTGTCGCCCAATGTGTTGAGCTGCAACGTCACGCCGTCATTGATGCCCAATTCCTTCAGCAATTGGTCCGCCATCACCAACAGTTCGACGTCGGCAGAAGGTTCTGCTGCGCCGATAATCTCGGCATCAATCTGGTGAAATTGGCGATAGCGGCCCTTTTGCGGGCGTTCGTAACGGAACAATGGGCCGTGGACCGACAGCTTCATCGGCGCAAATTGCTGCCAGCCATTGGTAAGGTACGCGCGCGCAATGCCCGCGGTAAATTCGGGGCGCAGCGTAATCGAATCCCCGCCGCGATCTTCGAAGCTGTACATTTCCTTTGAGACAACATCCGTCGCCTCACCCAGACTGCGCGAGAATACCGCCGTTGGCTCAATGACGGGCAGTTGCAGCCCCTTAAATCCATAAAGCCTGCGCACGCGTTCAAATGTTGCGACGACATGCGCAAAACGTTCTTCTGTCTCGCCGAACATGTCCTGAGTACCGCGAACGGCTTGGGGTGTCTGTATCTTTGCCATATTAAAGCGCCCTAGCGGCTAATTGTTGTTAGTGGAATAGGGCTGGACGCGCCAATCGGCTTTCGCCAAAAGTCTGGCCCATGAATCCACGCATATTGTCGCGCGCTATCGCCGCATTCGCCCTTTCTGCCAGCCTCGTTTCTGCAGCATCTGCGCAAAACAGTGCCCCGCAGCCAGTGCCTATCGTCTCGAACATCCCTGACCCGCAAGATCGCCCCTTGTCGGAACCGATGATCTTGTCTGTGGACGCAACCGATATTGATCGCGCTATTTTCCAAGTGCGTCAGGTCATTCCTGTAGAAAAAGGCAAGCCGCTGATCCTACTTTACCCGCAGTGGCTGCCCGGCAAGCATGGTCCACGCGGTGCATTGGCCGAAATGACGGGGCTGATGATCCGTGCAGGCGGGAAGACGCTGCGTTGGACCCGCGACCCGGTTCAGGTTTACGCCTTTCATGTCGATGTGCCTGCGGAAACATCGTCCGTCGATGTCGAATTCCAATTCACAGCGCCTGTCCGCGAAAGCGAAGGCCGCATCAACGTCACACCCAATATGATGAACGTTCAATGGGAACAGGTCGCCTTGTACCCCGCCGGACATTTTACCCGCGCTATTCAGGTCAAGCCGTCGATTACATTACCTGAAGGCTGGACGGGCGTGGCCGCGCTTGATGGCGCAAAGATTACCGGCAACCGGATCGATTATGGCGTGACGAGTTTTGAAACGCTGGTCGACAGCCCGATGTTTGCGGGGCCACATTACAAAAAATGGGACCTGGGCAACAACGTCACACTGAACGTATGGGCGGACGACGCCAAATATCTCGCCGCGAAGCCAGCGCAGATTGCTGCTCACCGCGCGTTAGTGGATGAATCGCTCCTGCTTTTTGGATCAAAGCATTTTGATCGCTACGAATTTCTGCTTGGCCTGACCGAAGAGCTTGGCGGCATTGGTCTTGAACATCATCGCAGCTCTGAAAATACGCGCGAGACCGACTATTTCATCGAATGGGATGACAATATGTCCGAACGCGGGCTGTTGCCCCACGAATTCACGCACAGCTGGAACGGCAAGTTCCGCCGTCCCGATACGATGTGGACGCCGGATTATTCCACCCCGATGCGCGACAATTTATTGTGGGTCTATGAAGGGCAGACCAGCTTTTGGGATCTCGTGCTTGGTGCGCGATCGGGCCTGCAATCCAAAGAAATGGTGATGGGCGAATGGGCCAAATATGCGGGCTTTTATGCAGAGCAGCCCGGCCGCAATTGGCGTTCGGTGGAAGATACCACGCATGACCCCATTTTTGGCGCACGCAAAGCCAAGCCATTCGCAAGCCACGCACGCGGCGAAGATTATTATAATGAAAGCTCGCTGATCTGGCTCGATGCGGACATGACCATCCGCACGCTTTCGAAGGGTAAGAAATCGCTCGATGATTTCGCCAAAGCCTTCTTTGGCGTGCGCAACGCCGACTGGGGCGTGCTCACATATAATTTTGATGAGATTGTCCGTACGCTGAATGCCGTGCAGCCTTATGATTGGGCGAAGTTTCTGGATACGAAGCTGCGCCAACCGGGTCAGCCCGCGCCTTTGAACGGTCTTGAATTGGGCGGGTACAAACTTGTCTGGAAAGAAGAACCGAACATCTTTGACAAGGAGCTGATGAAGGAAGGCAACAACTTCAACCTCACGCACTCGCTTGGGCTGACGTTGGACAAGGAAGGCCGCGTCACATCGGTATTGTGGAACGGGCCTGCTTTTAAGGCCAATATTGTCAACGGCACCAAAATCATTGCCGTCAACGGCTATGCTTACTCCAAAGACGGCCTGAGTACGGCAATCAAGGCCGCAAAGGGTAGGGAAAAGCCCGTGCGCCTTATATTGGAACGCAACAAACGTTTTGAGCAAATAGACATCGCCTATTCGGGCGGCTTGCGCTATCCGCACCTCGAAGCCACGGGCAAGGGCGAAACGGCGATCGATCGTTTGCTGAGTCCGCGGCGGACCAACTAAAAACAATTTGAAAGCATTCTCCCATGCGTATTGATTTGATTCCAGCAGGCGACAATGTGCCTGAAAGCCTGAACGTGCTGATCGAGGTTCCCATTGGCGGTGAACCCGTAAAGTATGAATTTGACAAGGCTTCTGGCGCTCTTTTCGTAGACCGTTTCCTGCACACGCCTATGCGTTACCCCGCCAATTATGGTTTTGTTCCGCATACTTTGGGTGAAGATGGCGACCCGTTGGACGCGCTCGTCGTCGCGCGCTCGCCCATCGTCGCCGGTGCGGTGGTCAAATGCCGTCCGATTGGCGTTTTGATGATGGAAGACGATGCAGGCGGTGACGAGAAATTGCTCTGCGTGCCGGTCAACAAGACCTTCCCTTATTATTCGGACGTTGTGACCTATAAGGACATGCCGCCAATCGTCCTTCAACAGATCGAGCATTTCTTCACCCATTATAAAGACCTGGAGCCCGGCAAATGGGCCAAGTTGAATGGCTGGGGTGATGAAAACGACGCCAAGCGCATTATTACGGAATGCGTCGAACGGGCAAAGGAACGCGGAATATGAAACGGGCAGCGCTGGTCGCATTAATTGCACTAGCGCTCTCGGCATGTGCCACCCCTGAAACACGCGTCAGAACCGCGCTGATGAATGCCGGTCTGTCCCAACCGATCGCAGCCTGCATGGCTGATCGGATGGTCGACCGGCTTTCGCTTGCGCAATTGAATAAGCTGAGCGGCCTTAAAAAGCTGCGTGGTCAGGACATGCGCAAGATTACCGTCGAGGACTTTCTGAAGCGCACACGCTCGCTGCAAGACCCCGAAATTCTGGGCGTCGTAAGCTCGTCCGGGCTTATTTGCGCAATAAAGGCGTAAACAGCTCAAGTGATAATTGTCATCCCGGACATGGGTTCGGGATGACAGTTATTTAGCTTAAAGCCTTCATCAACATTGCGAACCAGCCATTATCAGCCTTTGCCGTCGCGGGTGCGCCAAAATCCACACATTCAAGGCACTTGGCCTGTGCACCACGCACGCCAGTCAGCATGTTCAGATCAGCCGAAATCCGTTGAAACAGCAACTGCTGCTGCCATGATGCTTGCGCAAAAACATCCATCGGTGCTGCAGCCTGCGTCCGCTTTGGCATCAGGCCGCTGATCAACGTACCTGCGAAGCTCGTCGGCGGTTCAATATATTCGGCATGCCATCCATCGGGTTTCAATCCGGCACGCTTTGCCGCTTCCGCAAGCGCATCATGCATACCACCCGTCCTGTCGACAAGGCCAAGCTGGCGGGCCGTGCCACCTGCCCATATTCGCCCCTGGGCGACGGCATCGACTTGTTCGGGCGTTTTCTTACGCGCCGTTGCTACGCGCGTCAGGAACTGGCGATAGCCATTCTCAATGGCGCTTTGGGCCACGCGGTCAAATTCGGGGCTGAAGCCGTTCAAAATATCCGGTTCGCCGGACAATGGCGTCGTCTTCACGCCGTCGGCATTCACGCCGATTTTCGCAAGGCCAGCCTCCGCACTTGGGATGACGCCGAAAATACCAATGGATCCGGTAATCGTGGCAGGATCGGCAAAAATGACATCGGCAGGAAGCGATATCCAATAACCGCCGCTTGCGGCCAAATTCGCCATCGAAACGATGACCGGAATCTTCTTGGCCTTCGCCGCTTCAATCGCCAAACGGATTTTTTCAGACGCCATGACGGAACCGCCCGGCGAATCCACGCGGACCACCAAAGCTTTCAAATCCTCATTGTCGAGCGCATCGTAAATAAGACCGCTGACGGTATCGCCCGCGGCGGTTCCAGGGCCGCCCTCGCCATCGACGATGGTACCCGCAATGGTCACAACGCCAATCTGCGCACCGGCGGTCGCTGGACCATAGCTGGCAAGTAACGCGGCCATTGGGGTGTGGGCAAAACCGCCGGTCGTTTTCTTGTCATCCGCGCCGACCTTTCCGGCGATGAATTTACCGAAAGCGATACGGTCGCCAAGTTTGTCGACCAAACGTGTCGACAGCGCCAATTGCGCCAGATCGCCTTTGGCGGACTCCACTGCACCGGCGGGGTCGGTCAACATGCGGTCCAATTGTGCCTGAGGGCGCGCTTTGGCTACGCCCGCTTTCCACTGTCCCCAAACCTCATCATACACGCCCTTGATGGCCATTTTGGATTCAGGGGACTGCTCTGACCGTGTATAGGGTTCAACCGCGCTCTTGAAGGTGCCGACGCGGTAGATGTTGGCCTTCACGCCTAGCTGGTCGAGCAAGCCTTTATAATATGGCTGCGATCCGCCGGGGCCGGTAATCATTGCACCGCCCAACGGGTCCATCCAGATTTGCGTGGCATGGGCCGCCAGTTGATAGCTGTCGTCGGAATAGGCCGTGGCGAAGGCATAGACAGGCTTGCCCGCCTTTTTCACCGCCTCAAGGCTGTTGCCGATGGCCGCAAGGCTGGCCTGTCCGCCGCCCATGAACCGCTCCATGTCGACAACGACCAGTTTTACCCGCTTATCTTTTTCCGCCAGCTTGAGCGCGCGAACGACATCGCGTTGCCGGATTTCGCCCGTCGGCATGGATGAGGATGTGAGCGTTGTCAGCGGGTCAACTTCCGCAGGCTGTTCGGAAATAACGCCATCAAGTTTCAGCAACAATGCACCATCGCGCACGACCGCCGGATTGGGGCTGGCGTTCAGAAGCGCGAATATCGCGAGGAAGAAAAAGAACAGGAAAAAGAGCACCAGCAGGTCTTTAAGCCCGACCAATATTTTCCAGCTGACGCGCAGAAACTGCATAATGTGATGCCCCTTTTTGACCTTTTGACCGATGTAAGCATTCGAACATCATTTGCCACTATTGTTCGACAAAAAGATGTTGCGCGCGGACAAGATGGCGACATGCAGGTGTTACAGAAAAGGGCCGCTGGATCACTCCAACGGCCCTTAAACATGGGTCAGCGGTCGGATATGCCGCTGCCGGAAGTTGCTTTCATGCCGTGACCGGCATCGCCGATATTATCGGCGGCCGATCTCCCGAACGGAATTCCCCGACCTCTTAACTGAACCATGAGACATCGGATCACCTCCTTTCGTTGAATGGAAATTGCTTGCTTCAAACATATATCTGCCCTCCGCAGGACCGAAGTTGAATCAAATGGGTTAACTAAACAAGCCTTGTATTAAATTTTTTTTCGGGCAAATATTGGGGTTCTGCGCCGCGATATTTGATGTCGTCAAATGGCTATTTGCGGCAATCTTCGACAATGCGTGCAATCTCTGCCCATGCGGGCAAAATGATGGGCGGATGTCCGTCGGTTTCCAATAATATCCGCCCGCGGCTAAACGCCATCGCATCCAATATCGCGTCCATCGGCATGATTTCGGCTGCGAGATAGGCGGGCGTTCCACCGTTCGGCTTTGCAGCAAATTCCTTCATGGACGAAGATGTCCGTATGACCATGCGTTGCCCCGCTGCAGTCGCTTCACGCGACACATATATGCGCCGATTTTGCAGGTCGCAGCGCAGGGTGACGACGGCATTTTGGCCAGTCGGTCCAAACAAAGCAATCGATCCGCGATCATCGCGCCGATATACCAAATCGCCTAAGGCAAACGGCCAGTCATTCCAGTCCGCCGAAAGCGGCGGCGTTGGCGCAGGTGTGGCGACCACTGGTGGCGGCGCGGGTGCGGCCCTTGGTGCTGGCGGTGGCGGCGGCGCAACGCAGGATGCGAGCAGCAACATTACGATGAGAGTCAGGTTACGGGTTTGCATGACTTTGTCTTATGGCCAAATCGCATCTGCTCCGCTAGCGCGTTGCGACATGGCGACCAAAAAAACACGACTAGACCAATTGATCGTTGATCGCGGCCTTGCCGAAAGCAAGACGCGCGCGCAGGCATTGGTCATGGCGGGCCATGTCTATATCGGTGATGCCAAGGCCCTAAAGCCAGGGCAGCAAATCGCCGAAGATACCGAAATCAGTGTGAAGGGCAGCGACCACCCTTGGGTCTCGCGCGGCGGCATTAAACTTGCTCATGCCCTTAATGAATTTGCTATCGATGTCGCCGGCATGGTTGCCATTGATGTGGGTTCATCAACGGGCGGCTTTACTGACGTTATGCTGACGCACGGGGCAACGCGCGTTTTCGCCGTCGATAGCGGCACGAACCAGCTTGCGTGGAAACTGCGGCAAGACCCCCGCGTGGTGGTTCATGAACAGACAAGCGCGCGCATATTGACCGACGTCCATATCACCGAACCGGTTGACCTCATCGTTTGTGACGCAAGCTTCATCGGCCTCGCCAAAGTACTAGATCGGCCTTTGACCTTTGCCAAAAGCGGCGCACAATTGATCGCACTGATTAAACCTCAGTTCGAGGCTGGTCGCGAAGAAGTTGGCAAAGGCGGCGTCGTGCGGGACCCCGAAGTCCATGAACGCGTGTGCAACGAGGTACAGCAGTATTTGGCCGAAAAAAACTGGGCGGTGCGCGGTTTGACCACCAGCCCGATTACAGGGCCGCAAGGCAATGTCGAATTTCTTATCTGGGCGCAAAATGCGTAGCGCCCCACCGGGGCGCAGTCATATGAAAATCCTTTCCATCAAAACGCGCCTCAAAAGCCAGCCCCGTATCCGTTCCGAGGTCAGTGCGTGGTTGGACGCTAAATAAGCATCACCACAAAACGTCGCGACGCGTCAGTCCTTGTAAAGGCCATTCACGCGCGCGGCGTAACGTTCGCGGATGACATGGCGCCGAATCTTCATGCTCGGCGTCATTTCGCCATTTTCGATAGAGAAAGGCTCATCGGCAAATTCGAACTGGCGGACCTTTTCGGTGACCGACACATCGGCGTTGACCCGGTCAACCGCAGCACGAACCGCGGCACGAAACTGCGGATTTGCCTGCAAGTCATTGAAATCATATTTCATGTCTTGCGCACGCGCCCATTCCAACGCCCATTCGGGATCCGGAACGATGAGGCCAACGATGTACGGCCGCTTGTCACCTGAAACCATCGCCTGCAAAATTTCGGGCTGAAGTGTGAGCATGCCCTCAATCTTTTGCGGCGCGATGTTATCGCCCTTGTCGTTGACGATCAGGTCCTTTTTGCGATCGGTAATGGCGATACGTCCGCAATCATCGATGTGGCCGATGTCGCCCGTGTGCAGCCAACCGTCCTTTATGACCCGGTCGGTCTCCGCCTTGTTCCGCCAATAGCCCTTCATCACCAAAGGACCGCGCACAAGGATCTCGCCATCTTCGGCAATCTTGACCTCAGTATTCTTCAGCGGCGGGCCAACGGTATCCATCTTGATGCCCGCTTGCGGCCGGTTGCAGCTGATCACGGGGCCAGACTCGGTCTGCCCGTAACCTTGCAGCAAGGTGATGCCCAAGGATTGGAAAAACACGCCAATGTCGGGGTTGAGCGGCGCACCGCCCGATACCATGGCCTTCATCCGGCCGCCAAAGCGCCCTTGAATTTTAGGCTTAATCGTCCGCGATAAAATCAACCGCATCGGCGCATCGGAAAGCCGCTTGCGTCCCGAATAGTCGCGCTCGCCAATGGTCAGGGCTTTATTGAGCAGGTAATTTGGAAACTTACCCTGCTTTTCGACGGCCTTGATCATTCTTTGGCGCAGGACTTCAAACAATCGGGGAACGACCACCATCACGGTTGGCCGTGTTTCCTCAATATTGGAAGCAAGCTTTTCCAGCCCTTCTGCATAATAGATTTGCGCGCCAACGCTGATGGGCAGGAATTGCCCGCCGCTATGTTCATAAGCATGTGACAGCGGCAAAAATGACAGGAACACTTCTTCTTCGTCGAGCCCAAAATCTTCGCGCAGCACTTCAGCGGCGCCGTCGACATTGTGCAATATCGCGCCATGATGCTGCATCACACCACGCGGCGCACCGCCGGTGCCGCTGGTGTAGATGATGCACGCCAAATCGTCGCGCGTCACTGCCGCCATGGCCGCCTCAGCAGCCCGTACATCGGCGTCATTGCCCTGAACCATGTCGGACCATTGGTGCATCGACAACTGGCCATGCTGCACCGCTGGCTGCGGCTCCATAGCGATGATGAATTCCGCTTGCGAGGACCGCAACGCCGCCGGCATTAATGTCTTGGCCAGCTTTGCCGTCGACACAATCACCGCACGGGCGGCGCTGTCGTCGAGAATATGTTGATGGTCGCGCTCGGTATTGGTGACGTAGGTCGGCACGGTCACGCACCCCGCCGCCATGATGCCCAAATCGGCGATGCACCATTCAGGCCGATTTTCCGACACGAGCATGACCCGGTCGCCCTTTTCCAGTCCAAGCTGGCGCAGCGATTTGGCAAAGCCCGCGACCTGACGCGCGACCTCAGCCCAGCTTAAGGATTGCCACGCACCATCATGCTTTGCCCATAAAAACGGTGCGTCACCGCGATAGCGCGCGCGCGCAAAAAACATGGTGACGAGGTTGGGGAAGCTGTCAAAATCGTCGAATTGCTCGGCAGCCACTTATTCTCTCCTAAAGAACATTTTGCGGTCCATTATGGAACTCTGAATCATTACGCTAGCGCGCCAATGCGTTGCGTGCAACTTGCTGTTGGCGTTAACCGACATCCTCCGTTGGTGCTTCATCCACCAATCGCGGCACGGTTACGTGCACTTTGCCATTGGCGTCGATAGTGGCCGATGTGCCCTCGCTGCGTGGATCGGATGCCCCTGTCCAGCTATTGCCGATACGCTGCGCGCCGTTAACTTTTGAACCCAGATCGACAGGGCGAACCTTCTGTCCAAATTCACTAAGCGGGCCAGACATCGCCGAAAGCATGGTATTTTGTTCAACCTCAAGACCGCCACCGCCAAAATAGATATTTGGCAACGCAATCGCTTGATCGAGCGGAAGGCCGAAGTCGATGACACCAATCAGCGTCTTGGTCACATGCATGATGATGCGTTTTCCGCCGGCTGAACCAAGCGCGAGAACCGCCCGGCCGTCGCGATCAAACACGATCGTAGGGGACATGGAAGACAATGGCCGCTTTCCGCCCATCACGCGATTGGCAACCGGGGCGCCATTCTTTTCGGGTGAAAAGGTGAAGTCGGTCAATTCATTGTTCAAGAAGAAGCCGCCTGCGACCAACTGGCTGCCAAATGGCCCCTCAATCGTCGATGTCATATTGGCGATGTTGCCATTGCGGTCGACTGCTGTGAAATGCGTTGTGCCGGCAACTTCGCTTGAAATGGCTGCGGTCCGCGGCATCGCGCCGGGCGGGTTCCCTGCCGGATAGTCCGTGCGCGCCTTTTCGGGGTCAATAAGCGCGGAACGCTCTTTGATATATTCGGGGTTCAAAAGGCCAGCGACTGGCACATTTACAAACGCATCATCCGCCAGATATTTTTCACGGTCGGCATAAGCCAGCTGCATCGCCTGACCAATTAAATACCAACTTTTGGGGCTGTCTTTGCCCGATGCCGCCAAGTCAAACCGCTGCAACGTGCCCAATATTTGCAAAACCGTCGTCGCGCCTGATGAAGGCGGGGCCATGCCGCATACCACATAGACACGGTGCGGCGCGCAAACCGCTTGCTGTTCCTTTGCGCGATATTGCGCAAGGTCCGTCATGGTCATATCGCCGGGGCTAAGCTTGCTCGTCGTGACCGCACTTACAATCTGGTTGGCGATGGGACCGGTGTAAAATGCATCAGGACCCTTTTTTGCCAGCAGCTTTAACGTCGCGGCGAGTTGCGGATTGTTAAGCTTCATCCCTGCGGTCACCGGCGCACCGTTCCGCCAATAAATCGCACGCGCAGCATCAAAGTTAGACCAAAGCGGCTGAATGCCTTTCAGCCGCGATTCAAGCGTCTTGTTGACGATGAACCCTTTGTCGGCAAGGCGAATGGCGGGCTTGAAAATCGTCGCCCAAGACAGCTTGCCCCATTTGCGGTGGGTTTCCGCCATAAGCTTGATATTGCCGGGAACGCCTACGGAACGTCCGCCCTGAAAGGCCTCCAAGAAACCGAGCGCTTTGCCGTCGGGTCCGACAAAACGATCAGGTGTCGCCGCGGCTGGTGCCGTCTCGCGCCCGTTAATGGTTGAAAGCACGCCCTTTGCGCTATCCTGATACAAAAGGAAGCCACCACCACCAATGCCGCTTGATTGCGGTTCAACGACGGTCAGCGCCAACATCATGGCCATCGCCGCATCGGCAGCGGAACCACCCTGACGTAACATTTCCATCCCCGCTTCGGTAACGCGGGGATCGGCCGATGATGTGACACCGACATTTTCGGCAACAACCGGTTGAGCGGCAAGGACGAGTGCGCTGATCGCGAAGGACAATTTTTTCATGCCCGATACCTAGCCCTGTTCACATGGCAATGCCAAGTCCGGATTTACGCGTCCGTCCCGACGGCGTCCGAGATATTGGCAAATCCGTCCCGCTGCAAAAGGTTTAGCAATTGCCGGTTGATTTTAAGCGCCAGTCCGGGGCCATGATAGACAAGCGCGCTGTAAATCTGCACCAGCGATGCG
>OCVQ010002270.1_pt1 | contig 12983 bp, 8 predicted proteins | sample 1539061 | NCBI WGS metagenome assembly OCVQ01 (sample SAMEA3355526, study PRJEB22509) | marine metagenome | biome: marine; feature: river plume; material: water | place: USA | collected 2010-08-08 | depth 0.5 m | reverse complement strand
ATGCTGTGATAGAAGCTATTACACAACTGCCGCCTGTAATCTGCATATACGAATTACTAGAAGCAACGCCAATTTGACCACCCATACCTGAATGGTATTGGCAATAATAATATAATGTGTCTGGAGCATTAGACGGCACAACAAAAGTAGATATTAAATTTGATCCGGCTGTTCCTCCATTATCTGTCCAACCGCTTGTATATTGTGATCCTCCACCGTGTGTTCCGTCTGAAGTTGTTGATAATCTAAATGGGTGTGAACTATTACTAGAGTTAGATTGATTAAAGGTATAAGTATATCCTTTTGCTAACACTAGAGTTGTTTGTAACACACCGTTTATATAGTATTTGTTTCCTGAGCCCGGGTTACTAACCGTTATAGTATAGTTTTGATTTGCTGGCGCTAACTTATAATACCCATTACCTAAAGCAATAGACTGACAAGCGTCTACATAACAAGCGTTTGTTGTTATCGGTAGAGCGCCTGTTCCTGTGCTTCCATTATGATAGTAAGTTTGGCCTGTTGATGCCGCACATGCATTTGTAGAATTAGTTTGTGTTGTAGTTGAACTAAAGCTTGTGCCTACTGTAAATGTTCCAACACTAGAAACAACACCCGAACCGCCTGTTATTTGCATAAACGTAGTTGCAGTTAACTTGTAATATCCGTTACCTAAAAAAGTCTGACCTGCATCTGAATAACAAATATTAGTTGCTACTGGAGTGCTACCAGAACCTGAATGAAAATACGTTTGGTTTACCGTTGCTACACATGCAGCAGACTCGCTTACTTTTATTGTAGATGAACTAAAAGTTGTACACTCACATGTAAATGTAGAACTTAACACAGGGCTTCCAGGTGCACCTGTTTGTTGTCTAAATGTATTGCTAGATGTTTTATACCATCCATTTGAAGCCGCTGTTGTTAAAGCCGCATCTGTGTATATGGCTGTAGCGGTTGCAAAGGACGAAGTATTTAAAAAATAGGTTCCTTGCGTTGGCATTATTTTATTTTATCTTATATACAAGTGACTGGATCATCTGGTGTAACTCCGTTTCCTCCTGATATTGCAATAGTTTTTCTTGTGCCACCATCACTTATTCCTATGTGTCCGTTTGGTGCTACTGCTGTTCCTCCTACGTTTGTAAATATTGTATCATCCGCTGCTGGGTAGGTTCCACTTCCATTATGCCAGTAGTTTGTTGCTATTGTACTAGTACTACAAGATCCATTAAATGTTAAATTTGCAGTTCCTGTAAACGCTGTGTTACTTGGACATCCAGTACAACATACATCACTTGCGCTTGTTCCTACACATAAGCTAATTGAAGTTGGACAAGATGCACATGTAGCTTGCGTTCCTAAAGCACCGGCATCACCAGATACTTCTCTATAAACTGAAGAACTTCCTGAAATTAATGCATAGAATCCATCAACAGCAGCTGTGCTTCCTGATGCGTCTGAATATAAAACTGTTGAAGCAGCAAAAGTAGACTGATTCATGTAGTAAGTTGCTGTAGCTCCCGAACAACATCCTACTGCTGATGTAGCTCCAAATGATAAACCAATAGCTGGGTAACATGTAGAACATGCAGTTTCACTGCCTAAACCTGTTCCATCTTCTGCATTACTTGTTTTTTCTCTACTTGTTTTTGTACCAGAATCATTATATGCATAAAATTGATTTGCTGGAAAAGTTGTTAATAAAGGATTTGAATAAATCTGAGTTGCATCATCCCAAGTTTCTGTAGAATCAATATAATAAGTACCCGTAGTCGAACCACAACAAGCGGCAAAAGCAGAAGCTCCTGAAAATAATGCTATTGCTGTTCCACATGAAGTACATGCAGCTGAAGGGCCTAACGCACCCGTGCCTCCTGTTACTTGTCTGTAAACATTGTTATTGTCTTTATACCATCCATTAGAAGCAGCATTAGATAATGCTGAGTCTGTGTATATGTTTGTAGCAGTATTAGCATTTCCTGAAGCCCAAACAGTGTCATTTAAATAATAAGTCCCTATAGTTGGCATAATATATAACGTTTAATCTTGTAAATTTACAAAAAAAAAATATAATATCCTTAAGGTTGACTAAGGAGTTCCACAAGCTTCAAGTAGCGCTACAAACCCTGTATTATTTGTAATTCTAAAAAACGTACTTGTTCCAGATGCATTAGTGTGATAATAATCATTAGCTAAAGGATTTACTCCGTTAGCGTCGGAGTAGACTAGCTCTCCAGCCGCAGGTATAGTTCCGGATCCGTTATGATAATATGTTTGTGTATAGTTAGTGTCTCCACATACCCCGTTAAAAGTCCCTCCTATTGTTGCAGAAAAAGCTGTAAGTGTTGTTCCACAACCAACACAACAGACTTCAGATGCTGAAGTAGAGTCATAGCATAACGACAATGCATCTCCACAGGTCGGACAATTTGCAGCTGCTTGCAGAATACCATTCACTTGTCTACGAGCAATAGTACCTAAAGAATAATAACCGTCAGCAGCTAAAGTGTTTAGCGCTTGATCAGTGTATAAAGAAATTGCATTTGCAAAACTTAATCCATCAAAGTAATATGTTGCTCTTGTTGCCATAATTTATTTAACAATTTTGTAATCCATTTCCGTCTATATCTCCCGAGCCGTCAGTTCCAAACCATACGTTAGCAGCTCCATTAGTTCCAACACTATACAATAACACTATACCTGTAGCAACCGTTCCTGTGTTATCACTATATATAGTAGTTCCAGCACCGTCACTTGGCCCTGTTCCTGTTGTAGTATAATATACTTCGTCTAAAACTCCAGAATACATACACGCTGTTTGAGGGTTTGCTTGTTGTTTAGTGTTGAACGGATAGTAAGTTACCGTAGGGCAAGTTACTACCGCATATACTTGTCCAGTACCTAAGTTTAAATTAATAAATTCTGTTGAAGATATTCTGTAGTATCCGTTAGTCAACTTAGTCTGCCCTTGATCTGAATAACAGAAGTCTCCAGCTTGAGGCGCTGCATTAGCCCCAGTATGATAGTATGTCTGATCTATTGATTGTGTACAGATAGTTGATATTTGAGGATCATTTACACTAGAATTAAATGCCTTTATTGCACAACTTCCATTACTAACAACCACTCCACTACTATTAACTTGTATCCACTCATTATTACTTCCCACTTCATAATATCCAGATTGTAATCTTGTACTTGATGCGCTGTCATCACATGTGGAAGAAGAATAAACAGTATCACCAATTGAAGGTAATACGTTTACACCATCATGATAATATGTTTGACTTGCAGGCTGTACACACGCTATAGCTATAGAAGACTGTACTGTACTTGATAAATATGGTGTACAGAAATCTCCACAACCACAACACGCATCACCGACTACACTAGCATCATAACAGAACGAAGCTGAGTTAGTTGTTCTGTAATCGTATATTAAATATAAGTATTGATTTTGAACAGGTAAATTTATTGAAGATATTGTTGCTTGATATAATCCACTTGAAGGACTGTTTACATCTGAGTTTGGCACTGTAGTTGCAGCAGCCAATAACGCATTTATATCGGTACTATTATTATCATATAAAGTGTTTGATGATAGCCATGCAAAATTATCATTGTTTACTACCCATGTATAGTCATCAAAATTAATTTTATTTGACCTTACCGTTACGTTAGATCCTGAGTAAGGATATACACCTATTGATCTTGTTCCTGATTGTATAAAATATTGTGAAGCTATTTGAACGTCTGATCCAAAAGTCATCATGTTTGATGCTACTGGACTTGAAACGTTTGCGTCGTCCCATTTAAATTCGTTATGAATAAACTTACCAACATCTTCACTTGAACTTATACCTACTTGAACTACTACTAAAGAAGTTTCTGTAGGACAGTTACATGTTATATCGTAGTCGGCTGATGGGTTTGGCGTAACCGTAACTAAAACAGTTGTTGGACTATTTTTAGTTTTATTAAAATTTAAACTTCCACTAGTTGTAGCATCACTTACTGAAGCTACTTGAGTGCCGTCCCAAACCATACTTACACTCATAGTTCCTGACGAAATAGTATAATCAAACACTACATTACCAATTACATTTCCTATTTCTATTGTATATTCTTGAGCACTTGTAGAATTTACTAATGATTTTTGTGTTCCACAAGGTAATATTACCGGTGGTAATGGTACTGTATCTCCATTAGTGCTTAATACATATTCGTCCATATACGGATCATAAGCTCCTAGTTTCTGTGTATTTAACTGAACATTAAACTGATCTCTAAACCATGATCTCATTCCGGTGTCAGATATAACTTCTAACGCATCATTATTAGCTGATGTACCTTTTAATTTTATTACAGCAGTTCTTTTAGTGTCGGTAAAATACATGTCATAACCCCAAGAGCTGAAGCTTTCTGGGTTGTAACTAATACCATACTCTTCTATTCTAGCTATTTGTGTTCCTAAAACTTGAGGCACTGATGCAATAACACCACCACCTGTTGAATCACTGATAAGATTTTTTCCAGTTAACACATAACTTATCTTATCTTCTTGCAACACAAGAATATCTGTTTCTCTTGAATGCAGTTTCATTATAGGGCCAAAGCTTGTTTCTAAATCTTTGAAATTTACTAACCCTAAATTAAATTCATTTAAGTTATTTAAATTAGAATTACTACTATATATACCACTGTATGTTAATTCAGCAAATCTATCTGCTTCTTTAAAATCTTCTTTTGATACAGCTAAAACTCTTTCTCCTAAGTTTACAGCTTGACCATCTAACGCATCTAATACTTTATAACTTTCTACTCCGTTTCCAAAAGTGTAACAATTAAAAAACGGTAATGTTACAACAGCATCTTGCGTAGCTGTTTGAGCTTGGTCTCCATCGCCATTACCACCCATGTGATAACCACCTATAACGTCATAAGCTTCAGATGAATCATAAAACAAATTAGGATCTGCATCCGCAGGTTGTGTTTCCCATACAATTAAATTATTAGCTCTAGTAACCACTATCTCAGCTTCCATGAACCAAGTTTTCCCACCGTTAGCACACGCAATTACCCCACTTCTACAAGCTAAATATAATGGAGAAGCCGCATCACCTGGCGTTGCTTGCCAAAATTGGAAGCTAGGCGTCCATGGTGCTGGACATTGTACGGCTCCAGGACTAGTAGCAATTGTATTAATAAAAACAGGGTTTTGTAACCTTCCATCACCGTCATCAATAACATCTCCTGCTGCTGGATTTATAAAATCTCCCTGAAACCAAGCATGTAAGTCATCATAATCTTGTGAAGAAACATAAGTGTTTTCCCATATATATTCTATACCAGGGCATCCACTTGCATCATGTCTGCCTATTCTCCATTTTATTTTTACACTAGACTGTGCTGGTATTGTATAGTTGTCAGTAACATTATTAGAGTCAGTAGTAAAAGCTGGATACTGTAAATAAGGAGTGCAATAAGATCTGCTAGTATCGGATGCAGTTTTTTCACCCGCATCAATAACAGCATTTGAGTCTAAATTAATACTAAAGTTTTGAGCTCTAATTTGCATATAAAGCCCCGCTAACTGATTAGAATCAGTAGGAGCCTCACCCTCAACTTCTAAAAAATTTGATGATTCAGCGCTAACATCTAACACTTGACATGTGACCTCTCTATTCAGCGGCCCACTTGCATCAGTTTTAACAATTAATAAATCACCTTTCTGTACTTTGCTTTGATTATCACCTTCTAACTTAAAGTATATAACTCTTGTTGTTTGACTTTGATAATAAAAACTAGAATATATTGTCTCATACCCTCCTTCACTTGGTTTTAAAACAAACTTATATTTTGTAGCCCATGTAGGGGGATAATTCTCTATATTAACTTTTATTTTATTTTGATCAACAGAAGCTGAAGCTGGAACAAAAGTTGTATTAAACTCTGACACTAATACTGTAGAAGCTCTACCATAATCGTCCATATATACAATTCCTGTTTCATAATCTCTATTACTATGCAGAGAAGATGTGTCTTGACTAGAAGTAAAAGTTCCTTGACCTCTTGTAAAATAAAAATATTCATACACATCAGTCGTTCCTGAATTATACTTCATAGCTAACACTTGCAAGGAAAACACATTTGATCCTACTGTAGATCCTATTCTAAAACCTTGTTGTGTTTGAGAGTCTATACTACTGTTTGATTTAGTAAACACACAATTAGTAGGCACTATTGTAACAGTGTTAAATAAGTCTGTTAACGAATTACCTTGAGTCGATGTTGCTAAAGGTTGAAAATTAGTATTCAAAACTGTACCAATACGTTCAGAAAACTCTATTGAATTTACCATTTCATACACTGAAGTATAATTTCTGTTTACTGGAAATATTACAGATAATTCAAACGGAGTGTTTTCAAACGCTGAGTCATAACACGCATCACCGGTATCTCCATTTAATTGAGAATGTTGTATAAATACTGTAAAAGCTAATGAAGATCCTTTGACTAATCTATTAGCAAAATCACTTAAATCAAAACTAATTTTAGAATTTTGTACAGTTGTGTTTGTGTTAGGATTTATAGTATATACAGCTCCTGTTGACATTGTTGCCTCAGGCAAATCGTCAAATAATATATCGTTAGTAAATAACGATGTTGTAAAGTTAATAGGTATATCCTGTCCAGCTGCATTTATTATATCATACCCATCAGTATAGTTACCATAAATTAACCTATTACCCTGTATTGTTTGAGCTTGTGCAACTTTAGGAACATTGTCATATAATCTTAATAACTCATCGCTTCCTAGTACAGTATATATTTTACTGTTTGTAAAAGTATATGTTTGTTTTGAATTATTAGCCCATCCATAGTCAGATTTTTTAAACCTTTCTATAACATAAATAGAATTACTATTACTTGGTTTAAATAATAAATCAACCTCGATAACTTTATCTGATCCAGTTTCAAACTGTACCTCAATAGAGTTATATATATTTTTCATTGAAGCATTATTGAAATTATTCACATCAAAATCAAAAGGCCCTGGTTGAAAAGCTGCGGTAGAAAACAACGACGTTGCACTATACTCATTATTTACATACCTATATCTATAAGCAAAAGTTATAAATCTAGTTTCTAAATAATTCTCTTCTCCAGGAACATTTAAAAACTCTATACTTGGTGCAGGTAATGTGTCTAAAGTATCAAACCCTGGCGGTTTTAAAATAACACTAATATCAGTTTCTTTAATACCATCGTTTATCCCTGCTGGATCCGGATAGTTTTGAGTTACATTTATTTTTCTAGGAGGATTTTTGTCGTCTGTCCAAAAAAGTAAATCTTCTATCTTGTTTACTCCAGTAATTAAAAACTTAGGATCAAAGTTTAATACTTGTTTACTAATAACATGATATGTTAGAGCTTGAGACTGTACATTAAAAGAAACAATTAAATCTAACTTGCCACCTACAACAGGATTGTTTGCATCATGAATAAACCAATAGATAGTTTCTTTTGCTCCATCTTGGTAGGCTCCTATACATACAGCTGAATTAGATAAATTTTGACCACCATAAGCTAGAGTGGTTAACTGTGTGTTACCTTTTGAATTTTCTACAGCACCTATTTCAGTGGTTTCTGTAGATCCTAATCTTACGTTAATTGCATTAACATATTGGCCTGGAGGAACAAGACGTTCATCAACGCTCTTGTTCATTTTACCCGCAACAAAATTTGTATTTACTATCGGCATCTTACTTTAACCATTTATCCTGGCCTCTCAAACTCATTAAAAGGCGACCAGGGTGAATATTACTTAATCTAATTTTTGCATTTCTTAACAACGATGACTTATCTTTCCTTGCTCTATTTACAATATATTCTTGTACCCCTAATCTACCATTTAAAAGAGAATATTTTACATAAGCATATAAATATTCTTCAAACAATTTATTAACGCTGATGCTTCCGTCTTCACCATTCTCCATACCATCTGAAACATACTCTACAACCACTGAAGCTCCGTTACCTATAGAGCTAAAATTAATAACTCCTCTTTGCTTGTCTATACTAAACGTTGGATTTGCGTTAGCTGTTTCAGTGTTTAAACCAAATCTTGCTCCTATTCCAAAGTCAAAATACCAACATCCATCTACATTCCATCCTGATTGATTGTTGTATGCGCTACTTTCGTTTAAATAAATAGTTTTAGCACCACTTGTAAAAGACATATCTAGTTGTGAAAACTGTGGCTTTAATACATTACCGTCTTGATCATATATAATCTTAGCATTATTATCTTGTAAGTATGTTGATGCCCATCCTGTTTGTATATTTTCTGTTAACGGATATAATACACCATTCAAATATTGTGATATTCTTACCCAATTTACATAGTCAGAGGGTAATATAAATCTTAAATTATCATCTAAATCCATCTGTAACACCTTAACTTCTTTCATCGCATCATAATTCAACTCCTGAATTCCTCTTTTAGCGTGAAATAAAACTTGGTATCTATTAAGATTATTAATTAACTCGTGATTACCTTGATACATTAACATGAAATTATTTACAATATCATTTAATGAAACGTACTGGTATGATCCCCAATTTTTATCCTGAGGTATTGCTCCTGAGTTTGCGTAATATGCGTAGTCATTTATATAAGCCATATCTTACGTTTGTATTTGGTTGTTATTAACTTCTTCTTGTTTACCAAACTGATAAACATCTCCTTCTCTAATTTCTATACCTATATATTGACATATTTTAGCTACAATGCCAGGTTCGTCTGACGAAGGCAATTCAAAGTCTTGATAATCCGCTTGATTAATATCAAATAATGGCTCACCAGAACTAAGCGATTGGTATGTCCATTTAGGCGATAAAGGGTATCTAATATATTCAGCCGTTACACTTCCGTTATTTGTTATTGTTGTAGGATAAACTGTAATTGTATTACCTAACTTGCCAGTGTTTGCGTCACCAATAACAGATGTGGTTGCACCTCCCAACACATAAGCCGGGAAGCCAGTGGATGGTGCTGTAAGTGGCGAATTGTTTAAATAAAATATTTTATTTTGATTAACTCTTTCAACTTCAACAATACCTGTTGTATTAAATATACCATAACCATTTCCTATAGTTGCTGCCACTCCAAAAGGCGAGTATGATAATGTAAGTTGAGTTTCACTATCTACACTTATAACAAACGCACTAAATCCTGAGTAACTTGATGAAGCTGTAGTGTTTACTACTTGTTGCCCTACCTTCACTCCGCTAGATACAAACGTAGCAGTCGTATCTGTTAATGTGTTTAAACCTGCCGCAGTGCTTGTTCCTGATGTTATTTGTGTTGGAAAGTAGTTTACTTTATTTATTAAATAATAATCGCTAGGTAAATTAAATAGATTAGCTCCTTGTTGAGCTAAACTTCTAGTAACCGAAAAACTATCAATTACTTCAACCAGTCCTTTTACAATATCAGCATATCCTGTTCCTGAAAGTCTTTGGTTTTCTTTATTAGTCCACGCATTGTATTGGTAAAAATAATCTTCAAACAAATCCATTTGCGCTTGTTGCGCATATAAATTAAAATCTTGAGGAGAAATATATCCGTAATTATTTTTATTAGCAATAGCTAAAACAGTATTTCTAACCGAGTTAATCATGTTAAATTCTTTTTACAAATATAGTCAAAAAAAAAGAGGTCACTTTTTTTGTAACCTCTGATTTTTTAATAAGAAAATAAAACTTACGCTTGATCAGCAGCAGCTTTAACTCCTAAAGCAATAGCAGTTACAGTAACTGGTATATACGCACTAGCCGCAGATGGCGGGTAAGAGCTTCCTCCTGGAGAAAAAATTGGTTGTTGCCAAGATAACTGTAATGCAGTTTCTACAGCTCCATTTAAAAAATCTTTAAATGAAGAAGAGTTTGCTACAATTGCATCATGCGTAATTTTGTACGTTTGCACAACGTTAGTTTCAGCTGGTACTGTAGCTGAACCATCGTTAGCAATAGCATAACCTGCTTGTGCAGAAGAAATACTATTGTAAAAAATATTTACTACAGTGTCACTTACTTGCTTAATTTCCATAATTCCATTTACAGGAATTAAAATGTCGCCTTTGTTTTGTCCGGCACCAGACACGAATAATTTGATAAACTTTTCCATAAGTAATAATGTTAATGGGTTAATAAAGCACAAAGATAAGCTTTCTATTTATCTTTTTTTAAGCGCTTCTTGAGGTACTTATAAGCTTCTAAACCTTCATTACTTTGTAGATATGCGCTCATAGCATCGTACGGATCTTCATTAAAAGGAATTGTCATCATTTTCTTTTTATTACCAGGAAGATTGTAATAAACATCTCTTCTGTTATTTCTAAATGACAACCAGTTGTTATCAACAAACAAATGAACTTCGTTTTGTAGTTCTAACATTGGATCGTTTACAATATCAATTAACTCTTCAGGGTTGTTTTTAGCGTAAACTAAAATATCTCTTTTTAATTCTGGTATAGTCATAGTATTGACAGATGCTCCCATTAAAATTCTACTTACAGAAAGTAATTTTTCTGTTGATAAATTTTTAGCTAAGACTTGTGCATCTATAGTTAACTCAACTGAAGCTAATTCTTCTGACGCATCTTTTGCGTTATCTATTTCTTCAAATACCATTCCGTTACCCGGATGATAGTGTAAGAATTGTTGTAGTACTTGGTTTTCTCTCTGAACAACCAACATACCATCTTCAAATACAATAGGTTCTAAAATAGCATTACCATCTTGATCGTCTTCAAATGGAGTTTTTTGATTTCTTGCATATCTTAAAGGTCTATTAATACCTTGCTCTTCGTCAAAGTATAATAAAGGTGATCTGTTTGAGTGTCTCGAGGATAGCATGTAAGATAAAGGTCTTTCAGATCTTTTTAATCTATATGCTTTTGTTTTTAAGGGTGTAGTGTTTTTCATTATAATATAATTTAATTTGATTTAATAATAATAAATATTACCCCCGTCTTTTAAACGAGGGTAAAATTTATGTAACAATTTAGTCTTGGAATAAGAAGAAGTTGTTTGCACCTAAAGTACATACAGCTCTTTCAGACAGGAAGTTTACTTCCATTGCATCCAAGTCAGAAGTTCTTGCTCCACCAGCTGAACCAGTAATCCAAGTTTTATATCTTCTGTCTTCAGTTTCTGAAGCTCTATATCTAACATGTAAGAAAGGTCTCTTAGCGTTCTTACCTAAGATTTGATCGTATACAGTAGTTGAACCAGCTGGTACTAATAGACCATTGATTGCTCCACCAACAACGTCACCTCTCATTGTAGGATCGTTAAGGTATTTCCAGTCAGACTTATAGAAGTCATAACCTCTTCTAAATCCTGTAAATCCAAGATTTAAAGCCATGTCTTTATCATTGTCAAAAAGACCATAAGATGTACCACCCGCTCCGTAAGAGTTTTGAGCAGCAAGCATATCGTCAATATCAAAAGAGAATTCTCTGTTTACGAAAATTACGTTTTCTTCAATTGAACCTTGCTTATCTAGTCTTTGGATAATGCTATCAAACTGAGAAAGTGTTTGTGGATTTCCTCCGCCCCAAACGTTTCCTCTGTTTCCTACTACATAGAATACACCGTCAGAACCGTTAAGGTTTGCTAAAGATGCTCCAGCACCAGAATTTTGTAAGAAGTCTCCAGCACCAGATCCAGCGTCAGCAGGAACTGCTTCTAACATTGCTGTTTCTAAATAGTCCTCGAATCTTAATCTAGTGTCATGTTCAGACTTTAAATACCATAAGTATCCGTTTACTCCGTCTTCACCTGAAACCTCAATCCATCCGATTTGAGCCATATCAGAACCAGAAACAGAATATTTGTCTTTGATTATAATTGGCTTGTTGTCGAAAATTAAGTCATCAGATTCGTTAGAACCAACCATTCCGTTTGTTCCTTTATTGAATTCTGATCCATATATAAATATATCACACGATACACCTGCGGCCATTGCTTGTCCGCCTGCTTCATAGTAAGCTACAACTACTGTTTGAGCTCCACCAGCTGTAGAAGCTGTTTTTACAATACCTTTGTTAGATAAGTTAGAGCCAGGAGTTTTGTCACTAATCATAACTGTTTGTCCAACTCTCAAAGCTGATGTATTTTGAGTTCCAAGTGCTGGGTTAAAGTTAGTATTAGGAATAGTCCATGTTCCTTCTGGTTGCGCTGCTGCTTGACCTGAAGTACATCCTGTGTACTTAATGTGTAGTCTTCCTTGTTCTGCCCATTTAATAAGGTCAGAGTTAGAAGGCATTTCTGCACCAACCATTCTAAGGAAGGATGCGATTGTTCTGTTACCATATCTTTCGAATTCTTTTTCATAAGTATCAGGTAGATACTGATTTAAGAAATCAAAATTATTGATGTAGTTTGTACTTACAGGCACTTGTTGTGCACTTGGTTGTAAGTCAAAACCTGGGGTTAAATTTACTGCCATTGTTTTTTAATTTTTTTAGTTTAACTTTTTTTAATACTTCTAATTCTGAGTCCTCTTCCACTATCTGTATTTCCAACTGGCCTTATTTTCATACCGTCTTTTGAAACGGCTTGTGGAGCCTGTCTCATATCCATATTAATGTTTTTAGATTTTCTAGTAACATTGTCTACGGCATTTGAAACACCTTGTTCGTAAAAATACTGAGCAAACTTATCAGGGTTCATGGCAACAGATAAAGCTTTGTGATAACCTTTAGCATCTGACATTAAACCTTTTTCATCCGTGTACTTGTTAATAAAATTACTAATGTCTTTTTGAACATTTTTAACCTCATCAGCTGTGCCCGGCTTGTAAGTAAAATTATTTTCACCAACTTTGAAATCAAAACCTTTGAAATCATTGTTAAAAACCTCGTTGGTTTTATTTAAGAAATAATCATACCTCTTTTTGTTTTGCTCTT
>OCVQ010002258.1_pt1 | contig 13042 bp, 17 predicted proteins | sample 1539061 | NCBI WGS metagenome assembly OCVQ01 (sample SAMEA3355526, study PRJEB22509) | marine metagenome | biome: marine; feature: river plume; material: water | place: USA | collected 2010-08-08 | depth 0.5 m | reverse complement strand
GTTACAAAATCCAATCGAAGAGTAAGATGAAACATATTCACGTTTGGTTGTATAATCAATCCGAACGTAGATCACATGCCGGTCCAACCCCTGACCGGTCCCTAAGAGCCCAGTAAATCTGGGCTCTTTTCGTTTGAAACATTTTCATTATTTGATGTATAATCAGTACATTTAAAGGATTAATTGATGAGAGACTTAAAAACATTAAACACGCTGATTGATCGCATTCGTAGCGATTATCAATTTGATTCTAGCTCAGAAGATTACATGGGCTTTTTGAACTTAGATCCATCCCAGGATTGGACAGCTCAGGAATACGATGAAGTATCGTACATGGTTGAGAATGAGCCCGAATTATTGGATGATATTCTTGAAATGCGTGGTTTAGAGCTTCAAAGTTTTGGTCCAACTGAAGCTATCTTTGTCTTAATTGAAGAGCCTTTTGCTAATTGGAATCAAGGTCGCACTCCAAACCAAGTTCAATACTCAGAAATGGTAGTCAACGCTATCCTTTCTTTAGCTGCGGCCGCCGCAATCGTAACGGTTCTTTACTCATTCTTTAACATATAACATAATGAAAAGTCATAAGTTTTTAGAAGCGTACTTAAATGCTTACGCTCCTGTTGCACAGGAAACAGAAGGTCAAAAGATGTGGATGCGTTACATTTCAGACTTTTCACATTCACTTCACATGGACGCATACGGCACTGGTTATGGTGTTTACCGTTGCGGTAAAGAAGGAGCCAAGAAAGTTGTGATTGAAGCACACTGCGATGAGATCTCATGGATCATTACACACATTGAAAAAGACGGCTACATCCGCGTTCGTCACCATGGAGGTTCAGACAATATGATCGCCCCTTCTAAAACAGTTATCATTCATACGCACGACGGTCGACAGGTTAAAGGTGTGTTTGGTTGGCCTGCGATCCACACACGTACCGAACGTACTTCTAAAGGTTACGAACCTCATGAACTGTGGATTGATGTAGGTGTTTCTTCAGACGAGCAAGCTGCTGAATTGGGAGTTGAAGTTGGATGCTTGGCTACGTTCGATACACAATTCAGTATGATTGGAGATTACTACGTAGGTCGTTCGTTGGACAATAAGATTGGCGGTTATATTATTGCTGAGGTCCTAAAACGTATGGCTCTTGACGGTGAAAAGTTGGACTTTGACTTGTATGTGGTTAACTCAGTTCAAGAAGAAGTTGGCTTGTACGGTGCAAAGAAGATTGCAAAAGAACTGCAAGCTGATTTGGCCCTAGTGCATGATGTTTGTCACAACGTGGCTCACCCAAAGATGGATAAAGCCAAGCACGGACCAGTTGAAGGTGGTAAAGGTCCTTCATTAGAGTACACTTCACAGAATCACCGTGGCATTCTAAACAAGCTGAAAGAGGTTGCTAAAGCCAATGAGCTGCCATTACAACATCATGTTGGATCTTACGGCAACGACACGATGGCTTTCTTTTTGGAAAACACTCCAACTGCAATCTTGGCCTCACCGCTGAAGTACATGCACACCACAGTCGAGATGGTTCATCGAGATGACGTTGAAAACTGCATCAAGTTGTACATCGCATTCTTGAAAGATATTGACGACGAGTGGATCGATAACATCAACAATCCCTTAAACACTGGTATCCTTGAACTCTAATTACTATTACACTACCACGACATTTGGAGATGTTCCATTCGTTTATGTATTGACCAATGACAAGAATTAATACTGGCATCAAACCTGAAGAATTGCCCGATAAACTGTTATTGGCAGAACTTCGCGAGATCAAGCGTATTCCAAACGTCATTCGTCAGGGTAAGTACAATATGAATGGTATTCCTGAAGAATTCACACTCGGCCAAGGTCACGTCAAATTCTTCTATAATAAATTAGAGTACCTGTTGAATCGTTACAACTCTCTTAGATGGGAGGCCCTGTACCGTGGATTTAACGTCAGTGATTGGACTGATGCCTGGAACGGTGTGCCAGATGAACTGATGAACGATTACGTTGAAACAAAGCGAGATCGAGAGATACTATTAGAAAGAATAGCCGAAAAGGGCTTTGAATTAAGAAAGTAATGGTCACAATCATGTTAATTGCCATCACGGCAACAGGAATCGCAATGTACGTTATTGCAACTCAGAATAGAATTGGTAAGCGTTTGTTTAGATTTGAATTTCATTGCCCTGAAACGGGTAGAAGGTCAGTCTATCATGTTCGTTCTGAAGGTTTTACAGCAGCGTATGAAGCAGCTAAAGAGGCTGTTAACCTTCAACACTCTGAAAACAATTTTGAGTGTAAGATCGCAGTGGAGTTGAACGCTGAAACTGAAGAGCCCATTTCGGCTAACATGGTTGACATTCTTCAGAGTTTAGAATCAGTCGAGCGAGTAGAGATTGAAGCATGAAAGAATTGAAAATATGTTAAACTTAATAGACTTTTTTGAGTATAAGACACAAACAGCTGAAATGGAAAAAGATTTTAATCATAGGCTTTCTTTTCTTTACGGGCCTTTAGTGGAAATAATGGATCACCATAGCGAAAGGTATCTCGTGGAATGGTACGAAAGATTTGGTGAAGATTGGGCTTTAGTTAAAACCGTTCATGAATTTGATCCATTCACATGGTGGTCTCACAATCGTACATTCAGAACTGAGTGGAGAATAAAGATTTGGGGTTGGCGCGATAAACCCGTTCTTTTGGTAGATCACACATATAACGAACAGGACAAAAAAGTATATCTTCATTTCGAATCAAATAGATTTGATGTACAGCTGAATTGGCTCATGAAAGCCAAACAATTTGCTTCTGATACAGGGGCAAACTTAATTATTGAGACCAAATTCAAACATAGATTGCAATCAGTTTTGCCCATAGGAGCTTCCATTACTCTAATTGATAGATTTGAAGATAAACCGAAAAGAGATAATTTTATGGAAGCCATAGGAGTATATGCAATGTACTTCATTGGAAGAAAAGAGATTCAATCTAAGGCGTATAATTTTTGGGAGTCAGATGGAATCTTTGAAAACCACGGCCTTCACTATAAGAGTTATGATCACCCTGTTGATTGGGTATCGATTCCAGATGAAAAACTATTTGAAAGTATTTTAGGATTATGAGCACTATAATTGGATTATCTTATTGTTCACATGACACCGCTGTCGCCGCAATTCGAGACGGTAAAATTATTGCAGTATACGAAGAAGAAAAGATGACAGGTGTCAAATCCTGTTACAATTCATACGCAAGGCCAGAAAAAGGTTTGCAAGCTTTGGAAAAAGATCATGGAATAACACTTGAAAACGCTGATGAGATTGCAATCGCTCAATTTTACGTCAGAGATTTTGTAAAAAGTAACTCTTCGATATACGATAAAGTAACGCAGGTTTCCCACCACGATGCTCACACACTGGGTGCTTATTTCACCTCAGGTATGGACGGTAAAGTTCTAAGCGTTTCGCACGATGGAAAAGGCAACCGTTCACGTGGTAAAGTTTATTTGTGCGAGGATGGTACCTATGAATTGGTTCACTCTCAACATATTCCAACCACCGCATCAATCGCTGGTTTATGGGCATCTGCAACTTTATATCTTGGATGGAAAATGTTAAAAGATGAAGGAAAGGTTGTTGGTCTAGCAGCACATGGCAAATTTAATCAGCGTATCTACGATGCAATGAAAAATTGCATTTACTATGACGGTAACATGTCGTTCAAGCCATCTAATTTCGAGGCACTGTTCCACTATACATTTGATTCTAATCTTAGAAAAGAAGGTATTTTTGAAGATAAAGAACTTAGAGCTGATTTTGCATACAATCTACAGATCTTAACTGAAGAACTAATGAAAGAGTTCTTAACAGATTTAAAGCAAAGATACCCTGAATACACCAAGCTGTGCCTATCCGGTGGATTATTCGCAAATGTTAAGTTGAATATGTTCATTAACGATTTAGGCTTGTTCGAAGAGATCTACATTCACCCTGCGATGGGTGATTCTGGTCTTGCTCTTGGAGCAGCACTGATCGCTGCAAACGCAAAGGGCGAATGGTATCAACCACGGCGTTTAGATAACGCCTTCCTGGGTCAACAGCATGGAAAGCAGGATTGGTTGGATGCAATTGAACCCTATAAAGATCAGATTGAAATTGAACCAATGTCATATGATCGAGTTGGTGAATTAATTGATCAGGGTGAAGTTGTAGGTGTATTCATCGGCCGAACAGAATACGGTCCACGTTCTCTAGGTAATAGATCAATTGTGGTTAAACCTACAGATCCAGAAACTCATCGTAAGTTGAATGAAAAGTTACGTCGAACTGAGATCATGCCATTCGCACCTTCAGTTTTAGCAGAATATGCAAAGGACATCTTTGAAATCCAGCAGAGCGAATACACAGCAGAGTTCATGACAATCTGTTATAACACTAAAGACGAGTGGATGGATAAGATTCCAGCAGTTGTTCACCGAGTTGATAAAACTGCACGTCCGCAACTTGTTCGAAAAGAATACAATGTTAATTTCCACAATGTGATCTCTTCTTACATGAAGATCTCAGGAATTCCAGTTGTGTTAAATACTTCATTGAACGCTCACGGAGAACCCATTAATAACTATCCATCACAGGTGATTAAACACCTATTAGATGATTCGATTGATAGAATCGTAACTGAAGACTTTATCTTAAAAAGAAAAGGATGAGAATTGGATTAGTTGTATCCGCCTATGATTGTGAAAAATATATCGAGGCTGCACTTCAACCTTGGTTAGAATTAAGAGCCGATTCCGAACATGAATTTGTGATAGCGGCTAGTAATGGTCAGTGGCTTAAATTTGTAGAAGCGGGTGTTGAACCTACCCTCGATAGAACCGGTCAAATTCTATTGGATTCAGATCTTGATTTCATGTATAAAACTTCTGGCAAGAGAGCTGTGTCTGAAGAAGAAAGTAGAACTATATTGTTAAGATACTTACAGTATAACGACTGTGATTTAATTTGGACGCTAGACGGTGATGAAGTGTATAAAAAAGATGAAATCCTAAGAACTATCGATTACGTTCAATCTCATCCCGAAGTTGATTGTTTTAGAATCAACTTTAAAAACTTCACTCTTCGCCTACCTCTCTTCTCAGATGATTTTGTACGTGCAACCATTTACAGAAGTAAGATTAGAGGAGGTATTAGCAAATTTTATTTTGACACTGACGCCGTATATGAAGATGGAGGCGTCCCAGATACCATCACATCGGGTGTAATTCCAAGGCACATTGCTTTCCCAGATCACTTTACGTGGTTGAAAGAAAATAAAAGAAGCTTTGAAAAGATAGTACATCAAAGATACAAGTATGGAGAAAACCAGTGTGCTTTCAAAATTGAAGGCGACACTCTTAAGTTTGATGATAATTTCTGGAGTAGTAGAGGTATACAACTGCCATGTTTAAAGGAATCGGGATTAGTTTATTCGTATGACTTTCAACTAAAATTTGATAGGAAACAAAACCTGTTTGAGGTATTCAAAGTTTCTAGACAAATGAACGCTGGAATAAAGGTGTTAGATATGAATAGAGTTCTATTATATCAAACTAACATGGAACTAGAACCTAACTATGGTTATTGGTTTATGCCAAATTCTAGTAGAAATTTCAATGATGAAGACAATTTCAAAGGTTTCATGATTCAAATCTTTGAAAACAGCGTACTAATTCATGAAGAGATTTTTCATTTGAGAGCCTGATAAATAATCTATGAATTTAAACTTTTCTCAATTTCTAAAACATCCGTTCAAAGAAGTCCTATTGAACATGGTTAAATTGTTTAGGGCTGAAAGTCACTATTCAAATTACAAAGGTGAAGAACGTAAGGTTCAAGCACCTGAAGGTTATGATAAAGTGTTTTCAGATTACTTCTTAACACGCTTGAACAAAGATGAGTGGCGTTATGCAATGCCATGGGGAGACTTTCACCCGGGTTCTTTACACCAATACTATGATAACGATGGAACGCTAAGTTACATTGATACTCGAGGTCTGGTGTTGGCCCTTAAAAACACTCCTAAGACTTGGAAAAAGTCTGATCTTCCAAGTTGGAGACAGAATGAGTCGATGCCAGAAGAATTTACAATTCCAACTGGCGTTGGTTTTGTTTCTTCAAAGCAGGTTTGGCAATACGGTTGGTTTGAAGCATGGATTCAACTTCCAGAAGGACAGTCATATTGGCCTGCATTCTGGTTTTCAGGTTATGATACATGGCCACCTGAAATTGATGTCTTTGAAGGATACTCTCACATGGGTCCAAAATACGATTCATACACTCTATTAGATCGTTGGTTTAAAAGGCCTAATAGAAGAATTAGGCCTAACATTCATTATGGTCAAATAGAACAAAATAACAAAGAAGATTATTCATCTTACGATGTTCCAGTTGCAGATGCAACCAAAAGATTGGTTCAATATGTTTGTCACTGGGAAAAGGATTTTATTAGAATTTACTACGATGGTCTATTGATTTTTGAAACAAAATCGCATAACGTACTACAATGGTTCAATAGAGCTGACGCAAGACAGTATGTTATTTTCAATCACGGTCTTCACATGGACTATCCTGAAAACCCTGATGAAAGTGAAATGATCATTCGTAGCTTTAACGTATATCAAAAACAAGATTAAAATGCAAGTAAGCGCAATAGTTGTCGATGATTTTTATAATGACGTAGATTCCGTTAGAGAAATGGCTCTAGGTATGGAATTTGGTGTTCGAGGTAATTACCCAGGCCAACGCACAGTACAGGTTTATAACGAAGGAGTTAAAAGCTTAATTCAGGCTATCATTTCTCCTTACGCTGGTAAAATCACAGCATGGGAACAGTATGAATATACTGGTGCGTTTCAATACACCACACAAAGGGATCGTTCGTGGATTCACGCCGATCAAACCACTAAATGGGCAGGAGTTTGTTACTTAACACCCGATGCTCCACTTTCAGGTGGAACGGGTCTTTTCCGTCATAAGGCAACGGGTTGGACAACCGCCCCTCGAAAAGATGATGGATCTTATAACGAAGAAGGTCTTGATTTAATTGGCCAAGATTCACAGGACATGACGAAGTGGGAAATGACCAACTTCGTTGGTAATGTATACAATCGATTGATCCTTTACCCGGGTGATTTATTTCATACTTCGCTTGACTACTTCGGTAAGGATATGTATGATGGTCGTCTGTTCCAAACATTCTTCTTCGATACTCAATACTAGATGGGACTTGTTGAAAACGTAGGTAACACTCCAATGATCAAATTGGAGGAGGCTGATTTGACCGTATGGGGCAAAGCAGAATTCATGAACCCTGGTGGATCAGTTAAAGATCGTCCAGTTCTTCATATTATTCAACAGGCCGAGAAATCAGGCCAATTGAAGAAAGGTGATACAATTTGCGAGGCAACTTCAGGTAACACTGGAATTGCATTTGCAATGTTTGCAGCCCACCTCGGATACAAGTGCGTGATTGTGATGCCAAGCAACATGAGCGAAGAACGTAAGAAAATGTTCCAGGTTTATGGCGCTAAACTGATTGAAGTTGACGCAGGTAATTTTGACCTGGCGATTCAAACCCGAAACGAGTTGTGCGAAAAGAATGGATGGTTTAATGGTAACCAATTTCATTCTGAATGGAACATTGAAGCGCATTACAACACTACTGGTTTAGAAATAGTTGAGCAGCTAAAAGCCGAGGGTGTAACACCTGACGTATTCATTCTTGGAACTGGAACCGGTGGAACTCTGATGGGAGCAAGTAAGCGTATCAAAGAGACTTTTCCAAACATCAAGATTGTGGCAATTGAACCCGCTGAATCTCCAGTTATGAGTGGTGGTCAACCAGGTTTACATGGAATTCAAGGCATTGGCGACGGTTCAAAATTCTTGGTTGATCTAAATAAAGTTGACCAAGTTGTCACTGTTCCAACCGATTGTGCAATTCAGCATGCAATGTACTTAGCAAAAACACAAGGTCTTTTCTTAGGCATTTCAGCTGGTGCAAACGTTAGAGGAGCTTTTGAATGGCTCCGAGATAATGATTACAAGAATGCAGTTACCATTCTTTGTGATCGAGGCGAAAGGTACTTTAGTAATTTTATATGATATATTGGTTCACTGGACAACCATCACACGGTAAGACCGTACTAGCAGACAGATTAAAGAAATTCATTATCGATCACGGAACTCCTGAAGATCAGGTTTTCAGAATTGATGGTGATGAAATGAGAGATTTGTTTACAAACAAAGACTATTCTATGAATGGTCGAATTAAGAACATCGATGCAGCTCAAAAGATTGCTCATTACCTGCATAATCAAGGTAAGATTGTGATCGTATCATTAGTATCTCCATACCTAGATCAACGAGAAGAATTCAAACAGGTGATTGGAGATGGAATGATTGAATTCTACGTCCACACTACTGAATCTCGAGAAAGAGATCACTTTGCGGTCAAGGGTTACCAACCGCCCCAACAAAACTTCGTAGATGTCGACACAACTGACGACATACCTTCACAAACTCTAACTAAAATCTTAGAGGCCATTAGATAGGATTGTAAATCCATTAGATAGACACACAGGATTTAATTTTATAATATGAAATACATTACAAAAGCAGACAAGCCCTCAAAAGATGGATGGGCACTTTACATTGGTCGTTGGCAGCCATGGCATGGAGGTCACAGATGGTTAATTGACCAACAGTTGGGACAAGGTAACAAAGTTTGGATCGCCATTCGAGATATGGAACCAGACGAGAAGAACCCATTCACTGCATCACAGGTTCAAATGAACATTGAAACCGAATTGTATGATCTAATGGAACAGGGCAAAGTGATTGTGACGGTTATTCCAGATATTTCATCGATCAATTTCGGTCGAGGTGTGGGATACGATGTAGTTGAACACGTTCCACCGACAGAAGTTGGTGAAATATCTGCCACCAAGATCAGACAGGAAATGAAGAAACGAGGAGAGTTATGAGCAAAGATAAAATTAGACACATACTGAAGACAATCTCATGGAGAATCATCGGTACTTTAGATACCATTTTTCTGAGTTGGTTGGTCACCGGAGAGTTTAGTACAGGTTTAGCCATCGGTATGATCGAAATAGTTACGAAATCCATATTATACTATGCACATGAAAGAGCGTGGTACAATTGGATTCGTTTGTAAACTCTTTCAAAGCGCGGTATATAAAATAAAAAGCGTTGGAAAAATGTATCGTGAAAGAATTGATGTCAGAACGGGTGCAGCACCATGGGTCTTAAAAATTGAATTTGGAGATGGAGAGATTATGGCTCTTCGTTATCAAGATTTCAATAGATGTCTTGAATTCATGAATTTGGTAGATGATTATTTTGGCAAGGAAGTTCGTCTTTGCCTAATGTCTAATATTGAATTCAAAACTCAAGCCTTTGAGAGAGGACATGAGGAATGGATTGACTTAATTGAGGACGTAGAAGATGCCGAAATGGAATTTTGAAGATATCGGAGACGAGACCCACTGTGCTAAGTGCGGGTCTTCAAATTATTACGAAACTGCTTCTGGAAGTCTAAAATGTTCGGTTTGTAACTCAATAGTGTTGCAACCAATGGGACTGAGATCTCGTAAGGGTAAGATTACCAAGAAGACCAGGTTTCGTGAATAAATATCTTGCATTTCACTCAGAGGGGAAGCAACATTGGAGCCAAAAGCCGAGTGGGTGGGAGCCCCTAACAATGTCCCCTTTTTCTAAACTTTTTAGTTTTAGCGTAGTATAACCCTGTAAACGGACATTAGTATGATTAAAGTAGGCTTACCTACAGCATTAGTTTATGGATGGGATCGATTTGATGAAGTTAAACTTCAAACAACGGTCTATCATGAAGAAAACCTATACGAGGATGTAATTCTCTATTCGTATCCAGATCCTAATGATTTTAATATGCATTTTGCCCATCATCGGCCGGATGTGATTATAACTATTGGCGGAAATCGAGAAGATTATACATCTCTAATGGAACACACTGGAGAGATGTTTGTTACCACTAAATGGTGTCATTATTTTACAACTCCAACGGATAAAGAACTTGCCAATCAAACTGTTGTTTATGCAACTCAATGGGCTTGTAATTCTTTAACACGTGTCTTTAATAATCCTGAAGCACCTTATTTCTCTGTTTTCACAGGTACATATAAGATTGGAAAACGATTGCATAGAACCTATGCAGGTCTTAGAGATCAAACATATAAGAACTGGGAGTGGATTGTAATTGACGATTCTCCAGATGATCATACTGAAACCTGGGAAATTCTACTCGAAATGGCTCGCATGGATTATCGAGTTAGACCTTATAGAATCTTCCCCCTATCAGGTGGTAATATCGGTGAAGTTAAAAACCGGGCATGTTCAATGGCAAACGGCAATTGGTTCATTGAATTAGATCATGATGACTTTTGCTTGCCAACCCTGATGGAAGATTCAGTCAAAGCAATGAAAAAGTTTCCAGACGCCGGATTCATTTACACTGACGTTGCCGAGCCGTACGAAGATGGCGAAATGCGACAGTACACCAATACTATTGGTAAAAAAGAAGATTGGTATGCAAAGCCAGGTAATACGTTTGTTTGGGCGTATGGTGGTCACGAATGGGTTAAATGGGATGACAAAGATTGGCTATGTCACCGTTACCCTGCAATCAATCCTAAAACCATTCGATTTAACATCGGTATGCCTAATCACGCTAGAATTTGGCACAAAGATGTTTATCATAAGGTTGCAAAGCACAATCGATTCATTTCAGTCGCTGATGATTACGAATTGATTGTTAGAACTTTCCTTGAAACCAGATTCATTCACATCCCTAAAATGCTATACTTGCAATTTAACAATCGAAATTCAACCGTTGATTGGAATGCAAACGACATTAACCGAAAGGCCAGAATCATTAGAGACTTTTACAATCAAAGAATACATGAAAGAATCGAAGAACTTGGCCAGATTGATTGGGATTGGAATGAAGAAAAGCAAACATCATCAATCTTCCAAAACGATATATCTAATCTAAAATACTTTGAACAAGAGTCAAGGTTAAACTACACATATGATGAAGAAGCCGGATAACGTAGCTGATAACCCGGGTCTTCTACCCTATGCGTCAAATGTTAGTGCTCCAGCTATTCGACCAGATAACATCGATGATTGGAAGCTTAGAGGTGTTCATAAGGTTAATAGGCAAATTGAAACTAAATTTAATGAACTTAAAGAAGAATACCTTAAATTAGTTGAAGAATATAAGTGGAATGAACTCGTGTATCAGGCCAAATTTGCTTATGAACCAATTATCGGTGAAACTTACTATCTATACGTTGGTAGAAAGGGTGGACCCTTCTTATCCTTAATAGCTCCTAATGAGTGGAATATGGAACACATTGGTTCATTTAGATTAAACAGCGAACAGAAGTGGTTAAAAATATAAATTAAATTTGCAATGAAAAAACCATCAGATATTAAAATATGCTTCAATGCAATGGTGAAGAACGAGGCTCCAACCATTGAAAGAATGTTAAACTCAGTTTGGGAGTACATCGATTATTGGGTTATTCAAGATAATGGCTCTGAAGATGGAACTCAACAGATCATTGAAAACTTCTTTAAAGAAAAAGGAATTCCAGGATTTTTGTATCAGATTTATGAATGGAAAGGACATGGATGGAATAGAGATCATACACTACAGACTGCATTGAAGGCTGAACATGGTTGCGATTGGATTCTTCGAGTTGATGCAGACGAGCAACTTGAAGTTGATGAAGAGTTTGATTGGCAGCCTTTCAGAGACACGTCAATTCAATCTTTCAATATCACTGCCTCTGCTGGAAATTCTCTGTATTATAGAACTTGGATTTGGAACGCAAAACTGCCTTGGTTTTTTGCACATGATTTGGCACATGAAACCATCCACCTAAAAGATGTGGGTGAAAGTTTCCAACGTGTAGCTCTTCCTAATTCAATTCGCCACATCATTACAAATGACGGTATGACATGGAACAAACCAATGAAATTTCTAAAAGATGCGTTGAATCTGGAAATGACAAAGGTTACAACAAATGAGGTTCTAACCAATAACTATCATTTATGGTACATTGGCAAATCTTATAACGATTCTTACGGCAATCCAAGTGATTTTCCCTTTGGAATGGATCACGCTAAAGAATACGCTCGAAGAACGATCTTCTATTTTGAAATGTATTTGAATAAAATTCATAACTATTCCAAAACTAATACTCCAGTGCGCTATGACGATATGGGATTCTATGCCATGTTGTTAATCGGTAATGCATATAAGTTTCTAGGTAATTTTGATAAGGCCCTAGATAGCTACGATAGAGCTAACGAGTTTCAACCCAAAAGAAATGAAGCTACATGGCAGAAGTGTATTCTATTAGAAGAAATGGGAGAATATGAGGAAATGATGAGAGTTTCATTTTTAATGGTTAAACCTATGGCAGCTAATAAAAACCCTTTCCCAAATAGCGTTTTCTTAATTGATTCAGGTGTTTACTATGACACATCAGCCGAACCTTATTGGTTACACATTAAAGCATTGAATTATCTTGGAAAATCAATCGAAGATGAGATTGAATATATGAAGAAGCGATACCCAAGTCTTCCGCAACACATTATTGATGGTTTGAACAGATTGAATAGCTCTGAGGAACCCGTTGTTCTGCAACCCACTGAATTTAACCCACTTACTCTAACAGGTGTCTTCGGCATTACCAAATAAATATGACTTCTTAGTTGTTGGATCGGGCCTTTATGGCTCGATCTGCGCCTATGAACTAAAGCGTAAAGGTTATAGAGTTCTAGTGATCGATAAAAGAGATCACATTGGAGGTAATTGCTATACGCGTCAAGAAGAAGGCATTCACGTACATCAATACGGTCCTCACATCTTTCACACTGATAACAAGAGAATTTGGGATTGGATCAATCAGTTCGCTGAGTTTAA
>OCVQ010002253.1_pt1 | contig 13067 bp, 22 predicted proteins | sample 1539061 | NCBI WGS metagenome assembly OCVQ01 (sample SAMEA3355526, study PRJEB22509) | marine metagenome | biome: marine; feature: river plume; material: water | place: USA | collected 2010-08-08 | depth 0.5 m | reverse complement strand
GTATATTTGTATTATGGAAAAAGTTATTAAAGATGGTAAAGTGGGTGTATTGGTATCACCCGGATGGGGTGGTGGATTCTCAACTTGGGGTTACCCAACTGAAGCAATCTTTGACCCAACTTTGATTGAGTTGGTAGAAAATGAGAAAGTGCAAGAAGCAGTGGATTACTGTGAATCCAAATGGGAAGGTGAATACTCTGGTGGTGTTCAAGACCTTAGAGTAGTTTGGGTGCCTGAAGGTAAAGAGTTCATCATTGAAGAATATGATGGTTCTGAATCTTTAATGTTGAAAGAAGAATATAATTGGATAACCGCATAAGTTATGGGATACTCAGAAAAATACGATACACATTACGATGATACCACTGGTGAGTGGTTGGAAAAGATTGGATTTTGTTCTGAGGAGGATGAATGTAGTTATTGTAAAGCATTCAACGAAGATGGTAGACCCGCAACTGCGTTTGATGCACCAAAAGATGCGGTAGAAAACTAAACTGATATGAAACGAATTATTAACGCCATTAAACGATTTCTCAAAGATGTTTGGATTGGAATCGATGAATCAAATAAGATTTTCAGAAATAAATCACAATGGCCTAAAATGTAAGTTATGAACGGAAACATTACAGATATTAGAGAATTAGTAGAAGATTTGGGTTGGGATTACGATAGGATGAGTTCTAGCGGACAAGAAACCTATAACAAGTTGTGCTACATTTTGGGAATACAATGAAAGAAGGTATTTTTTTAGATGCACAACAATCCAAATTTTTAGCTGAATTGGATAAATGGTTGAAGGAACAACAAGCCGATGATTTGGTTGGAGTTGTTCGGAAATCACGAGAAGTTATAACCCAAATCGAAAATAGAGGTTATTACAGTGAATTAGAGGCTGAACTTCTGAATGAACTCAGGTCTCAATATATTAAATCTAAAAAGAAAAAATAATTTCATTATGATTTACAAATACGATAAAAACAAACTATTGTTCATAAAGGATACCAAAACAATTAAATTAACTTTAGTTACTATGGCAATCCTTTCAGTTTTTTCATTCATCTTAGGTAGATATGCCAAAATTGAGTTGTTGGATGATTATGAAAAGGAAATGATTGTAGTAAACATTCAAGCTGAGAAAAATAAATTTACCGAAGAGAAGTTTATCGCCATTCTCAAAGAATTGAATGTTAAGTTTCCACATATTGTAATGGCTCAATCTATGGTTGAAACTGGTCATTGGAAAAGTAATATTTTCAAAGAGAATCACAACCTATTTGGGATGAAGCAAGCACGGGTGAGAATCAACACCGCTGGTGGAACTCAAAATGGACACGCATATTATGATAATTGGGTTGAATCGGTTTACGATTACGCATTCTACCAATGTAGGTATCTAAGTAGTATCAAAACCGAAGATGAATATTTTGCATATTTGAGTAGGAGTTATGCGGAAGCTAGTGATTATGTATCTATCCTAAAACGAACCATTAGGGACAACAATCTCAAACAACATTTTGAATAAGGGGATACTTATAATTAAACAATTAATACAATAAAGATTATGAAAAAATGGTTATGGAGAGCGTTAGGGCTCTTATTCGTAGGATGTGCATATATTGGAGCAGTAACGCCAGGTGTACCTACAACATTCTTCGCACTTTTAGCAGCATGGGCATTCTCCAAATCATCTCCTGAATTGGATAAGTGGTTGCACGAACACAAAATCTTCGGAAAATACCTTACCAATTGGGAAACCAAACGAGTCTATCCACAACGAGGTAGAATTATGATGGTGGTGGTAATGAGTATTTCTCTCATCTCAATGTATTTCACAGTTCCACTTAGAGTTGTGGGATATGCAGCATTTACATTCCTATTGATTTGTATTTGGGCATTCAGATACCCAGGTTCAGTAGAGGAATACGATAGACGAGTTAAAGAAGGAAAGAAGATTGGTTGGTTAAAGTAATCTGATGTATCTTAAAGAAGTAAAATTAGATGGTTCTGATATAAATCTATTGTTTCCAACGATAGATTTTTTCATTGAAAAGATAAAAAATGATGAACCATTTCATTTTTTAAGAGTAAATCACGGAATGATAGATAAGTATGCATGGAGATTTACAAAACTTAAACCAAACTCATTACCATTTGAAAAATTAATTGAATGGTTGGATAATAAAGATTATCAATCCATATCCAACGAGTTAAGAAAAGATAATACTTGGCATTATCATTTAGAATCAAAAACTCTATATAATAAATTAGATACATTTATTAAAGTATTTCACGGATATAAAGATGTATCTGATAAATTTCATATAGGCGTTTCGGTTGGTGTTGGTTTGGATGGAATTTGGGGAAATTTAAGTAATGATGACCCATTACAACGGGGAAGAGTGAAGTGTTTGAAACAAATTGTAAATTCAACCCCACACCAATACTATCATAGTGGTATATTCAGACATATGAGTATAATGGGTGAAAACAAAAAGTTCATAGAAAAGTTAAATGAATTTGGATATGAAATTGTTTTTATGGGACCTGAATATATTAGACACTTTGAGGAAAGGTTGGGTGTTAACAATTTCACACATATCCAAACTCCAACTAGAAAAGCTATGGATTTATATGATGATTATATAAATCAAATTTTAGAAATTAGAAAAAAGAACAAAGTTATTTTATTCCACACATCAGGCCATATTGCATCGGCATATATTGCGGATAAATTGAAGGATACTGATATTTTTGGGTTTGATATCGGACGAAGTTTTGATTGGATTGTTAAAGATTTAGTTGAAAGTGAAGTAACTTTAGCTGGAGATTGGTTCAAAACTTTAGATGAGCGTAGAATGAAAGAACACATTAAAAGATTACGAAATGGCTAATGGGATATACAAAGTTACTGAAGAATTTGAGGAAAAGTTAGCAGATTACACCGGAGCTAGATTTGCGGTAACGCTAGATAATATGAGTAACGCTCTTTTCCTTGCATTGTATTATGAACACAATGTGATGAATCGAACTGAAGATGAAATTACGATACCAAACCGAACCTACCCATCAGTTCCGTGTGAAATCATTCACGCTGGATTAAAGGTTAATTGGAGAGAAGTTAAAGGTAAAACCATCAAAGGAGCATATCAGTTAGAAGGTTCCAATGTATGGGATTCAGCTCTAACCTTTACTGCTGATATGTACAAACCAAATACACATATGTGTGTATCCTTTACAGGTCCTTACAAACACTTCAAACTATCGAAAGGTGGGGCTATCCTAACCGATGATTATGAGGCATATGTTTGGTTTAAGAGAGCTAGATATAGTGGTAGACGAGAAATGTCTTACCACGAAGATAACTTTGATATGTTGGGTTGGAACTTTTATATGATGCCCGAACTAGCAGCTAGAGGATTACTACTTATGGGACAATTCTATGAGATTGGTGGAAAGAAGAAATATAATGAAGATTTAGAATTACCATATCCAGATTTGAGTAAATTTGAAATATATAATAAAGCTAATAGATAAATTATGATTGGAGAAAATGTACAAATCCATCCTCTTGCATATGTTGAAGAGGGTGTTGAAATTGGTGATAACACAAAGATAGGTCCATTTTGTATTGTAAGAAAGGGAGCTAAAATTGGTAAGAATTGTTCATTTACCGCATACTGTGAGATTAGAGAAAATGTGGTGGTAGGGGATGGGACAACTATGGGAAGTAGATGTACCATTTCAGCAAACGCTACAATTGGAGAAAATTGTGTTATCAAATATTCATTTGTGTTAACCGATACTCCTGATTTGAAAGCTAATGATAAAAAGGTAGTTAAGGGGGTTGGTGATAACACTTTGATTGGAGCTAATGTAACCCTAATGCCAGGAAAATCAATCGGTTCCAATTGTGTAATTGGGGCATGTTCTCAGATTAGAAAAGATGTACCTGATAATGAAACTTGGTATGGTTCACCAGCGGTGTTCTTAAAGAAAAACAAATAATGTTATCAATCCTAAAAAACGCAGGTGAAGGTTCAACCACATATTATGTGGGTGATAAGTTCGAACACATTTCCCACTTATCAAATTGTACCTTAATTTGTAAAATGGAATTTGAGGGATTGGATAATGTGGAGCAAATCATTGTGGATGACCCACAATTATACTTTTATAAGTTATCTCATTGGATTGAAGATGTATATACATTTCACCCAAATGGTGGAATATATCATACCGGCAAAGGATGTGATATTCACCCCACGGCCGTAATTGGTGATGGGGTTATTATTGGTGATAATGTAACCATTGGACCTAATAGTGTAATCTATTCCAAAACTGAAATTGGAAGTGGGACTCGAATTGATGCAAATTGTACCATCGGAACTGAAGGTATGATGTGGGTTTGGGATGGTGATTCAAAAGTATTCCTCAAACAATTGGGTGGTGTTAGGATTGGTAAAAATTGTATCATCGGTTCCAATTCAGCAATAGTTAGAGGTTCAGCCAATGAGTTAACTATATTAGAAGATGGAGTTAATATGGCGCCAGGTTGTTGTGTTGGACATGGGACTTACATAGGTAAGAGTGTACACTTTGCAAACAATGTAACCATAGGTGGTTCAGTTTCAATCGCAGATTATAACTTTGTAGGGTGTGGTGCTATTATAAACCCCGGTGTTACGATATCTGAATCCGATGTTGTGATAGGAGCTGGAAGTACTTTGACCAAATCCATCAAAGAATCGGGTGTTTATTTTGGATTACCAGCTAAAAGAATCAAATCCACAACAGGTAAACTTAGTGGAATGCCAAATTGGAGAAAATGAGTACCATTGGATTAATATTTTTTGTGATAGCTGGAATATGGGTTATCAAATTACAAATTGATGAATACAAAGACTTGTAGGTCTCAATTATTTTTCGTATATTTGTATAAATAAAATTCGAAAATGAACAAAATGAAGGTTGCGCTTATCGCTCACGATGGAAAGAAGGCATCTATGGTTTCTTTCGTAATGAAACGATTAGACTTTTTTAACAAAGAAAATGTGGATATTGTAACCACTGGAACAACTGGTACTATGATTCTGCATGCCGGAGTTGATAAAGTTGAGAGAGTAAGTTCAGGTCCTTGGGGTGGAGATGCCGAAATTGGGGCTATGGTAGTTCGTAAAGAAATCGATGCAGTTATCTTCTTCAGAGACCCATTGGATAAGCACCCACATGATGTGGATATCTCAATGTTAATGAGATTGTGTGATGTTCATGATGTTCCTCTAGCAACCAATTATAAAGCTGGACATATTATTATTAAACATTTTATGGATAAAGTAGATTAAATATGGAAGTTTATGTAGTAATTGCATATCGATGGGGTGATACTGAAAACCACTCCTATTTAGTAGCAGTTTGCGATTCCCAATTTATAGCACAAAGATATGCAGATAACGAAACTGGTGCTAGAGCTGGGAAGTATGGATGTAGAGTTTATAAGAAGATTATGAATGCACCTATCACCGAAGAAGATAATATGGTTTATCAAACTAAAGGACAACAACAAAAATAAAAGTTACAATGAATTACGCACTAACTTACGATGATATTCAATTGGTTCCAGCCTATTCGGAAATCAAATCTCGTCAAAATATCAAACTCCACACTATGTTGACCCGTAGGTATGGATTATTGAATCCGCTTGTGGCATCACCTATGGATACCGTATGTGAATTCGAAATGGCCTACAAAATGGCTGAGTATGGTGGAGTTGGCTGTATTCACCGATTTATGAGTATCCAGCAACAAACCAAAATTGTGGAACGATTACACCAAGGAATCTATGGTGATGGATTTGGTGGAGCAATCGCTGAACATTGGGGAGTGATGTTTGATGATTGGCATGCGGAAATCAAAGCAGTTCCAATTATGGCCGCCATCGGAGTTCAAACTGAAGATAGGGTTCGTGCCAAAGAATTGGTGAAAGCTGGGGCAAATGTTCTACTGATTGATGTAGCACATGGACACCACAAAAATGTAATCGATATGGTTAAGTGGTGTAAAGAACAACCCGAATTTGTGGATGTGGACATCATTGCTGGAAATATAGCTACAGCGGAAGCAGCGATTGATTTGGAAAACGCTGGAGCAGATGGATTGAGAGTTGGTATTGGTGGTGGTTCACTTTGTACTACTCGTATTAAGACTGGATTTGGTGTTCCGAATGTAACTTCATTGGAAGATGTAATCTCAGAAGCCAAAACACCTGTAATGGCTGATGGTGGTATCCGAACCTCAGGAGATATGGCGAAAGCTCTAGCATTGGGAGCATCCACAATTATGATTGGTTCACTAATCGCTGGAACGGATGAATCTCCTGGTCAAATTTTGGAAACACCAAAGGGGTTGTACAAACGATACAGAGGTTCAGCATCTTTGGAAACGAAAACCACCCACGGACAAGCAGCTCGAAATGTGGAAGGTGAATCAACGGTGATTCCCTACAAAGGTGGAGTGAAGTATATCATTACAGGTCTATTGGATGGAGTGAAATCAGCACTATCTTATGGTGGAGCTGAAGATTTGTTAACCTATAAACCAAAATATGTAGTGGTAACCAACGCTGGACAAAATGAAGCTAAACCTCACTTACTTTAATAAATTTATGAACAAACACCCCTACACAATATTGTTACAGGGTAAGATTAACGAAGAGACTCTGAATCTTTGGATAAAGAATCATTCGGAATCTAAGGTTGTTTTATCTATATGGGAAGATGAGGATTTAAGCTCATTCGATATTCCAAAAAAATGGAAAGTGGTGATAAACCACTACCCATTTATCAGATTTAGACCACAAGCAAATTTGGATTACCAAATTATCACCACATTGCATGGTTTACAGTATGTGGAAACTGATTGGGTAATTAAAATGAGATGTGATGAGTATTGGTCTAATTTGGACAAGATTTTTGATAAAATGAAATCCAATCCAAATAAGATTGTTAGTGGTTCAATGTTTTTCCGAAAGTGGGGAATGTATCCATTTCATTGTGGTGACAAAATATTGGGAGGAACTACGGATAACATAACGCTGATGTTTGAATCAACTTTACATAATTTGGAGTTAAAATTGTGGGATGAAACTATACCCGAATCTCAATTAGGATTGGGTTATGTTATGGCGAAAGATAACTTATTGAATAGTAAGGATATCAGAGAAAAGTTGAATAATATGAGTACTAAACGAAACAAACAAAAGCAAGATGTGGGTGATGTTACTTCAGCAATCTATAAAGGATTAGAAATTACAACACAAAAAGCTTTTAGTATCTTAGCAAATGAATTCAATTACTCAGCTAAAAAAATATATTTTGATGATATTAAAAACGAATTGGATTATATGATTAATATACTATCAAATGTATCCAATTCCATAGCTGATATGAGATTTCAACCATTAGATGAAAAGGGATATATGAGAAAGTGGTTTGATATCATTGATATTAACGAACTTAAACCATATATTGCAACTCGAAACTTTGGTGGAACTAAAGGTAGAGTTTGGTATAGGGATGATTTTCCAAATGAAATTGAGGACTGTATGATAGATATTAATCAATAATATGTTCGGTAAAACTAAAAAGTTAAAAGAAGAAATTGGAAGGTTGGAACACCAAATCAAGCTCATGCAAGACCATATTCAAGCTCAAAAAGAAGAGAATTTGAGCTCGAAAAAGAAGATTCGTGAGCTAGAAATGTTGTTGGACATTGCAAATAACACAAAAAGATACTAAATGATTTTATATTTGATAATTGGATTAGTAATATCATTATTTTATGATATGGTTCACTACTATTTGGTAAAAAACGAAGAATTAAGATTTAATAATTGGGAAAGATTAGCTACTGTTTTTTTCTGGCCAATTATTATGGGATTTTCAATATATCAAATGTTAAAGAAAAACAAAGATGAGCATTAAAGAGTGGGAATGGATGAATAGACCCGAACTAACAAATCAAAAAGGTTGGGTTATTATCAGAGGAGAGAATGTGTATAATTATGAAACTTGGAACGAAGCTGTAACTGTTAACCAAATGTTAGGCGGACATCTGATGAGTAAGGAATACTACGAAAATCATTATAAAAATGAATCTAACACAAAAACAATTTAATTGGCTACTCGAATTAGTAAGTGGAGGTGATGAAGTATTTCAGACTGTCCCTTGGGATTTAAGAAAGAGAGCAGCCGGACTTTTGAAATCCATTGGATACATAAGAGAATACAATTCATACGAACGAAGTCTATTGTTGGAATTGAGAGATGATTACATCCGATGGAAGCAGATTACTGATTTGGATGATGACCTTCCATTTTAGGATATTTATATAAGAACAAATTAAAGTGAAGAGAGATGATGAAGAGGATTTTTGTTCTACTATTAGGACTATTAAGTTATGCGGTTTCCGCATCCCACCTAAGTGGTGGTGATATTCAATACCGATATATTGGTGATTCGACTGGTGTAGCCAGACATTACAAAGTTATACTCAGAGTATATAGAGATGTAACTGGAATTGGTATGCCAACCACCGAAACTGTAACGGTGAGTTCAAATTGTTATTACAACATAAATGTTTCAATGACCCTACAAGCGGGCTCGGGTTTGGTAGCACCTACCTTATTCGATTGCGTAACACCCGGAAGTGCTGGAACTAAAACTTTGGAAATCTATACCTACAAAGGATATGTGATTTTGCCAGGTGCTTGTTCCACATTTAAGTTTTGGTATGAGAACTGCTGCAGACCACCCGGAATTACAAATATCAATACCTCAAACGGATTTGGTAATGATGGATTCTTTTTTGATGCAAATTTAGATAATACTTTGGGTGAGAATTCCTCACCAATTTTTATTTCCGAACCTGTTAGAGCATTTTGTGTGGGTAATCCATTCAATTGGGCACAAAAGAGTGTGGAGTATGATGGGGATAGTGTTCACTATGAAATGATTAGTTGTAGAGAGAATGTGTATCCTAACCAAACAAACATTCCATTTGATGCGGGTTGGACAGCAACTCAACCTGTAACTTCTGCCTATTTCAACCTCAACCCAAAGACTGGAACGATTTCTTTCTTACCTACTCAACAGGAGATTGATGTGATGAGCATTAAGATTACCGAATACCGATACGATTCAACTTGGTATGTTTGGTATCCAGTTGGTTCGGCATCCAGAGATATGATGATTTCAATCTCAGCGAATTGTTCACCAGCCGCAGCTCAAGGTGTGGTGTTGGATTATAACTTTCCAGGTCAATACATAGATACGATAACTGGGTTACCTGCGGTGGATTATAGTTGTGGGGATTCGGTGATTGAACTGAACTTTTTGGTTAAGTTAGATTGTGAATCAATTTCGGAGGATGGAACTGATTTTCGTTTAACCAATCCAAATGGACAACCTATTCCAATTAGTAAGTTATCGGCAAATTGTGATATCAATGGAGAAACGCAAGCAATCACAGTTCACCTATTCAAACCACTTTTGGTAAATGGTAGATATTTCCTTTACTCAAAGACGGGTAACGATGGGAATACCCTAACCAATAAGTGTGGATTCCCAATGAATGAGTTTGATACTTTGGTAATCATTGTGGATGATTGTGTTGAACCTGTTTGGAAATTCGAAAATGTGAGTGTGGTGAATGATAACCATACGATGTTGGAATGGAGTTTAGTGGGTGGGTCTTGTGATACAACCGCAATTGAAGGTTATGGTATCCATAGATGGGATGGAACTCAATGGGTATTCCGTCAGTTGGTTACAAAATGGAACAAATTCTATTATGATGATTTGACAGCAAGTAATGTTGATTTGGAAAGTTATTCATATAAGATTGATTTTCGATATAATGGATTTATCTTTGGACCATCGGATTCAATTCATTCTATCCTACTAAGGGGAAATGGTGAGTGTGATTCATTGTATTTAGTTTGGAATCAATACAATGGCTGGATGAATCCACAATACGATGTGTATATCTACTACAAAAACAATTGGGTCAAATGGAACGATTTACCAATAACCGATACAACCTATTGCATGAAATCGGACACGCTGGAAGTAGGAATGTATGATGTGAAGGTAGTAACCGAAAATGGTGGCTACAAATCGGAAAGCAATTATGTGAAGTGTTCTCAGCCCGAACCTCCAACCTTGGTTATTCCTAATGTGATGACTCCAAATGGTGATGGGATTAACGATATATTTACTATCCAAAATCTAATGGTGTGGGAATATAGAGAATTGACTATCTTTAATAGATGGGGAGTTGTGGTTTACCGTAATGGGGATTACCAAAACGATTGGGATGGTGGAAAGTTATCCGATGGAGTTTACTTTGGTATTCTATTGGTATCCGATAGTGGGGTAACTGAGCAGTATGATTTTATGGTAACAATAATGGATAACTAAAATAAATGTTAAAATGTTTGGATAGTTGAAAAGTTTTTCGTACTATTGTACTCGGATTGGGGCTCTTGAGCCCCGGTCCATTGATTAGTAACCCCTAAATCTATATAGTATGCAAAAGCAGAGAATTAACATTAACAAACGATTCAATTACCTTAGACAGTTAACCACTTTGGTGGCTAAAGGTAGTATCCCATCCGCAATCATAACGGGTGAGGGGGGAGTTGGAAAAACTTGGACAGTGCAAGATTCATTAGAAAGGATGAAGTTGAGAGACTTATCCTTATTCAATGATTTTGGAGATGGTGAAACTATTGAGGGAGAGTTCAAAGGAACATTCCGATTCATCAAAGGATACTCAACGGCAAAAGCTCTATACAAAACGATGTACACCAACAACGGAGCAGTTTTGGTGTTCGATGATTGTGATAACATTCTGAAAGACCCCACCGGAGTGAATCTATTGAAAGGAGCCTTGGACAGTTATGATAGGAGAATTATCAGTTGGAGAAATACTATGACGAGTAAGGATAAAGGTTTACCTCCAGTCTTTGAATTCAAAGGACAGGTAATCTTTATATCTAACCTACCGATTGAAAAGATACCTCAACCACTTCGTTCTCGTTCCCTATGTGTAGATGTGAGTATGACCAATACGGAAAAATACGATAGGATGAAAGAGTTGATATCCAAACCCGATTTTATGCCGGAGATTGGAATGTTGGCAAAAAAGGATGCATTGGAAGAGATTATGAAAAACAAAGTAATCAATAAGGATGTATCCCTTCGAACCCTATGTACTGCAATCAAACTGAGAAGCTTGGGTGGAGATTGGAAAGGCTTGTTGGAATATTGTACAACGATACAAGCTGCGTAAATAATGAAAAGAGTTGATAAGTTAAGAAAATTACAATCGGAGGCAAAGTGTTCTATCCATCCAAATATAACCCAAAGTATTGGAAAAGGTGGCAAGTTAGTATGTAGGCAATGTGAGGCAGATATCAAACATAAGAGAGATATCAAAAAAGGAAAAATACAAATCACCTACACCAAACCAAAAGAAATATTAACCCCGATGGGAAACAAAACAAAGTAAAGAGAACCCACCCCAAAAAGGTGGGTTTTTTCATTCAATAACCAAATCCCACCAACTGGAGCTTGGAAACCCTTAATAAAAATAATATAGCTAAGACAAATAATAGTATAGGTAATTCAGATAAAGAAGAAGTAAAATATATATAAGGTAGTATATATAAAGGTAAACCCCATAATACCCCTACCTAAGATGAATAAGAACCACTACCAATCAACGCTAATCCAAATCTATTTCCAAATCTTAGATATAGAAGAAGAGATAGAAACGAATTCCTTTCCCATAGAAGAGATACAAAAGAAGATAGAAGAAATAAAAAGGATAATAGGAGAGGAGATAGAAGAGTAACCTTACACTTCCAACACTACCCTACTTCATATACTCAAATACATACCTATATTCTAATTTTGATATCTATATATAATTAACCTCACTCAAACCCGGCCTGATGCTGGGTTTTCTTTTTTACCACCATCCCCACTTAATTCACCACTCTATTACACTTTCTCCCACTTCCTACCACTTTTTCCCACTTCTTCATAGAGTATAAAATAAATGAGCTGGAAAAGTACCCTATCAACACACCAAGGAGGCTTAAGGGGATAGACGTATCGCTAGCCACTTTTCTCTGTATGATTCTGATAGTATCTCCGAGCCACCCTACACCTTTAACCCCCAAACACAAGGAGCAAGGAGAGAGCGTTATATGAGCTCGGATAAAATGAGGAAAAAGCACACAAGCTAAGATACGAAATAAATTCCATATGGCCAAATAAAGTTATCAACACCCTAATGTGGATAAAAAGTTATTAACAATAGCGCTGTGGATAACTTTAGCTAGGATAATTTGGAAATGTGGAATTTATTTTGTATCTTTAAGGGCTGGGAGGGAGGAGTAAAGATAAAGAAAGGCTAAAAAAGTATGTATAGCGCTACTAAGTTACGAAAAAAAATCCAAATACACAAGTCTTTTTATGTTTTTTAGGTAACATTCACCTAATTTCACATAGTTGGAGGGAATCCCGGCTCGGAGATAGATTTATTTTTGTTCACGTATACGGAAAAATGAAGCATGCGTTGCTCCTGAGCGGTCTAAGGGATTAAAAAAAGTGAAAAATTAACCTATCAAAATTTGGATATCTCAGGAATATTTCGTATGTTTACTAAGTAATAAGAGAGATATGAAGTTAAAAGGATTTTATTTGTGTGAGTATCCCACCGATGAGTTGGGAGTAGAACTGAATGAGAACGCTACTTTAGTGGGTCTATTAGATACCCTCCACGCTGGCGGTGATGTCTATGAGTACATTGGAGTTGGAGATAGTCTTGTTAGAGAGAGGTTGTTTGCGAAATTGGCAGAGGAGTTAGGTACTCCCTATGAGTATGTGTATAACCTTTGGTTAAAATAAATTAAAAATATTTTCCAAAAGGCTTGTATATGTCAATTTTATTTCGTATGTTTACACTGTAAGATTGAGAGAGAGATAATTAAAACCTTAAA
>OCVQ010002251.1_pt1 | contig 13069 bp, 30 predicted proteins | sample 1539061 | NCBI WGS metagenome assembly OCVQ01 (sample SAMEA3355526, study PRJEB22509) | marine metagenome | biome: marine; feature: river plume; material: water | place: USA | collected 2010-08-08 | depth 0.5 m | reverse complement strand
TGTTTCATCCAACTTCATAAAATACAATTCATCTACTTAGGTTTCTTCTGATACTTTTTTAGGTCTTCCCATAACATTAACTGTTTACTGATTCAACTTGTTCTACTACTTGTGTGTGATGTCCACTTTGAACCTTAACGGATTCCAAGATATAAACACCGTCTTGTTTAACCACCATAAAGGTTTGGTCAGGGAAACGTTCTGAATACGTTTTCTTTGCTCGGTACACAGCACCTGCGGTTGTGTACGTTTTGGGGAATGAGTGATTCTTCATAGTACTTAGTTTTTAAATGTTAGTGATATATTGATTTGAATTAATTCTTAACTTCCAATAGTTGTCTCGATATTACTCCACTCGATGATACAAACGTTGTGTCTTCTCCACCACTTACTGAACTCGTTATAAAGACCCTACTATCATTTGTCATTGAAATCGATACGAACCCTTTTCTATTACCTTGTTTAAAGGTGTACAAGTATCTATGGTCATAGTAGTCTATCTTGGAGTCGGTGTCAACACGTTCTCTGAATTCAGTTACCTTAGAACCTACCCATACATTTTGTTTATAGAAGTAGATGGAATCGGGTTCTTTTGTTTTATCGTCACTGAGGACGTAGAAGTGTTTTATCTCTTGTGTAGAGTCTTGTACTGATTCCACACTACTTACACTTCGTTCACCTTTGACATCAGTTAGATAGTAGTGCCATTTGGATTGTCCGTTAACATTCAATGAGAACAAGACAAGTGATATGATGATTACATTTTTCATATGTCTTAGGTTTTATTTTCCGTTTTTACCGATATCACACCAATCTTCATATGTTCCCCAATATTCAATCCACATAGAGTCACAACGTGTACTGATGTCGGCGTATGCCTCGGTTTGTTTGTACCAATTTACTGCCCCGATAGAATCCTTATCTTCACGAAAGAAGAAGTTAGTTGTAATGTACTTCGATGTGTGGTTTTGATCCATCCAACTATTCGGTGTGGTGTAACAACATTTGTACATATGACCTTCCTTTTGACAAGAGGACATTACAACAACCACTGAGATAATGAAGATTAGGTTTTTCATAGTTTGGGGTTTTTGTTTTTGACGTGTACAAAGGTATGACAAGTTTTTGATACTTCCAAATCTTTTGGAAAATATTTTTTAGTTGACAAATTAGTGATTGATGATTGTTGGTGTGAACACATTGTAGATGAATGGTACATTTTGATATGAATTACAAATGTTAATAGTATTTGTATTTACATTCAAGATATAGGTGTGTTCACTTGGAACCATAAGTCTTCCTCCTCCGTGAGTAATTGAACGTGTTTTGAAATCGTAGGCGAACTCGAAGAGATTTCCTCTACTATCGTAGAATTGTACGAAATAACCTGTTTGTACTTCCGTGTTGGTTGAATCATCCCAACCCATAAGATTGTGAATCAAGAAGGGTTTGATGTTGGTTTCTTCAATTCCCAACATAGGGATCTTAACGTATAGATTCCATTTAAGAGAATCAGTTGATGACGTTACGTTTGTTGTATCCTTGACATTGGGTGAACCATAGTCTTCTTTGGTACAAGCCGCGAACACAAGAAGTGTCGCAAAGATGAAGTGAAATGTTCTCATAGTGTGTGTTTTTTAAATTTCAACAAGTCAAAGGTACGGCTAGTTTTCGAGATTTCCAAATTTTTCTGAAACTTTTTTTACTCTTCGTTTATTGGATTATCAATTACACTCTTACGAAGTGAGTACCACTCTTTCCATTCTTCTTCGGGAAGGTATCCGATAAGGTTGTCGAAGGGAACGAATGTAAGTAACTCCTCCAATGGTTCGACATTATCTGAAATGTCTTCTTTGATTTGAGTTAGAAGTCTTTCAAAAAGACCCAATCTCATCATTTCTTCGGTAATTTGTTTTTCTGACATCTTAGTATCCGTTAAATGAGTAACAAGGGTAAGAATTTAAGGTTCTTTTTGGTTTACCATAAGAACAACAAGTCTTTGATGATGAACAAGATGACATAACGATTGCGATAGTCATTAAGATTAAAACGAACTTTTTCATAATGTGAGGGGTTTAAGGGTTAGATAATGTTTAGAGATATTGATTTAAGTTTTAACCTATTCCGTAACGTTCTTGAACCACCTTATTGATTTGTTTTACGATGTGGTATCTTGGTTCGGTGTCCCACACTTCGGGATGTTTGGTTTGAATCTTATTCATACCTTCACGAATCCATAGTTGAATTTGTTCGTTGGTTAGGAGTTTCTTTGAGGTACGAATCTTCTTGGAGATATTCTTTACAAGGGTAAAACATTTACGATTACCTTGTTGAGAAAACATCTCATAGTTTGGACATTGTTCTTTTGTTTCCATTGGGTTGTTTGTTTTTGACATTACAAAGGTACAATGAATATTTGACATTTCCAAATTTATTTTCAATTTGTCATAAGAATTATTGATGTGAGAGTTTGATTGTCCTTCTCATCAAAAAGATCCTCACCCACGAATGTAACTTTCTTAACATCTGAATCTTCATCGTAACGATAGTTCACTTCGATTTCAGATAGGTCATAACCTTCTGATTGGAGACCTTGTAGATAGTCCATAAGGTCTTGACCATTAAATGTTCGTTTCATCGTATTGAGGTTTATGTTTTTCTTTTCGAGTATACATTTTCTTATCACGATACACCTTCCCCTTATGGATATTATACTTCCCTTCACCCATTAGAAACTCACGGGTCGCTCGTCTATCCATTTTAACATAATCAAGTTTAGATAAGGGTTTCATCGTATTCGGGTTTTTCGTCTGACAAAGGTAAGGAGGATTTTTCAATCCTCCAAACCTTTTCATCAAAAGTTATTAACTATTTTCGTCATCATCATTCACCTCAACTAAGGTGTTCTCCTCCTCATCTTCAATTTTACTCTCCTCCTCCTCAATCTCGTTAATCAACTCTTCGATTGAACTCTCCACCTCATCTTTACCACGAATCTCAATATCGTCCGAATCAACTACAATCTCACGATACTCAACTCTAAAATCAATACTATCATCATCGATTTCCAAGTCTTGGACATCACTCAAAATACTTTGGAGTTTGTCTTTAACTTTCTCTAAAAACTCTCCGTTTGATTTTCCACCACCACCAAACGATTCGATGGTTTCAACAATTTTCATCACATCTTCTTTCGTGTAGATTGAAGATAACGAACCTTTAATGTTCTCTTTGATTTCTGAAATACTTTTCATAATGTAGGGGGTTTAAGGGGTTAATACTATTTGTTTAATTTGACTCTACAAAGGTATAAACTATATTTGACATTTCCAAATTTTTGGGGAACTTTTTTAAACTTTTTTTATCCCCAAGTACGAGTATTTTTGACAAATAAAGATTTTAAGTGTTCCTCAACTTCATCAGTGATGATTTCTTTTTCTTTTTCATCTATCAACTTATCAACATCGACCCCAAACTCTTTCATTGACTCTTTAAACTTTTTGAAACCACTATATCCATTCTCAATGGGTAATCCCATAAATTTCACATTAGTTGTATCAACGTATTCCGTATCAATACCAATACCACCATCTTTCAATTCATAGACATAGGATTGGTGGACAAGAGTACACTCAATCGCGTTGTTGTGTCCTAATGTTACATCGTGTTCAAACGATACTTGTAAGGTTTTTCCAGTAATTTTCATAATGTAGGGGGGTTTTAAATTAGTGAGACAAAGATAAAAACTATTTTTGACATTTCCAAATTTTTCTTCAACTTTTTTTATCCGAAGATAATTTCATCGAAGAACACGGTTTGGAGAATCACATCACTTGTAACCACATCACCATCCTCGTTAATCATATCCATTAGATGGTTAGTTGGTGTGTTACATACTTTATTGTGAACGTCCTCTAATGTAATTGAACGTGTGTACTCACCATCACATTCAATATCAACCAAAGTTAATGTTTTACCATCTTTTAACATTTGGAGAAGAACGTCCTCAAAACAAGGATTTTGGAGTTTCTCTCTTGACTCTTTGTAATCTTTTTCGTTGTAGTCTAATTCAAGACCATAACCATCGAAGTAACCTGTTCCAAACACGTTACACATTGAATCGAAGAACATTTGTTCTGATTCTTGGGGAGTGAGGGTGATTTTCATAATGTAGGGGTTTTTTTAATTTGATACGACAAAGATATGGCGAAGTTTCGATATTTCCAAATTTTTTTGAAACTTTTTTTTGCTAGTTATGAACAAAAAATTGTTAATAACTTTGATGGAAAAAATTTGGTAGATTCAATTATTTGTTATACCTTTGTAGTGTTGATTTAATAGTGATATTGAATCCTACCTTTCTTCGGAACGGACGTGTATACTCCAACCTACGTTATATTTTTTTTTTAATAAAAAAACAAAGGTGGGATTTCTCCCACCTCGTTCCCAAACCCAACACTACTTAAAACATTTCTTCTTCAATGTAAGTTTCTTTCAAGGAACGGATTGAATCCTCATAGAATGAAATCTTACGATAATCGGGATTTTCTTTTTCCCATTCAGTTTCGATGAATTGACGAATCATCTCAATTTCTTTAATTACATTTTCCATATTGTGTGGGGGTTTTAATTTGACAAGACAAAGATAAAAACTATTTTTGACATTTCCAAATTATTTCTTAACTTTTTTCGGAAATTATTTCGTAAATAATATCCTCCACCATTATTGACCAATTATCGTACTCCTCCATCTGATTGTACCTATTGAGTACTTCGGTTTTTTCTTCGTGGGTTAGTTCCTTGTTGATGGTTTCACAAATGAACTCCACATCTTCCATCTTTATCATATTACTTAAATTGATTTATCCAATCACAAATAACTTTTACCATCTCTTTGGTATCACTTGGACGTGAGATGTACCAATCAAAATTACCATTATTCAACCAAACGTGAAAATATGGTTGTCTATCACGATGAACCATAGTAAGATGGTCTGAGAATCTAAACCACTTCTTAACAATAGTACCATTAAACTTGTTAAGGATTTCAACGTGGTATCCGTTGTAGTTATCTCGGTGTCCTAAATCGTCAATCGTGATGGTAACCACTCGTTGGTCATCCAACTTCATTACACCTTGTTTATCGTACCAATTTATAGGGTACAATAATGAATTGGGGATTCCTTTTTTCCAAAACTCTTCGTTGAACTTCTTAAATACGTCTTTCATAGTGTGGGGGTTTTTTAATTTGACAGGACAAAGATAAAAACTATTTTTGAGATTTCCAAATTATTTGAAAACTTTTTTATTACTCAAATACTAAATCTTTAAGGTCATCGTGAAGGTTCATAAACCAATCACTATCTAACTCTTCTTCGTCAAATGTGAACTCTAATTCAGTCAATATAGATTCACAAATATCCATTTTTTCTTCCATATCGTCAGATGAAAATAACTCATCAAGTAATTCGTTAATTGTTTCTGAATTGAATGACCCCAAGTATTCAATTACACTTTGGGTTTCTTTGTTGTAAGGTTTCATCGTTTTTAGGTTTTGTGAGTACAAAGATATAATCTATTTTTGACAATTCCAAATATTTCTTTAACTTTTTTCTCTTCGACCAATGAAACGATAGTTCTTAACACCACGTTCATTCAACATCAATTTTCTCTCTCGGTCAATAATACTACTCATATTTCTCACCTCACCAAAAAACTCACTCATTGGTTTGTTGTTGTACTCTTCGTACACCTCCCATTGGAGATTCTTAATGTGAGATAATTCATTAGAATAACCCATAAGATGACGGAAGTTAGACATCATCTTTTTAACACTTTCAGTAGATGTACCGATTACTTCGGAAATCTCTTTTTCAGTCAATTTACCTACCTTATTATACTTTGACAAAAAGAAAGTAATAATGTAGTCGTTCTTTGACCACTTGTGTAATTTACGTTTGTTTTTCATAATGTGGGGGTTTTTTGAATTTGATACGACAAAGGTACAACAAGGTTTCGACATTTCCAAATAAAATGTGAAAAATAGTTTTCAACACTATTGTTAATAACTTTCGTAAAATAAATTTGGATATGTCAAAAATAGTATATATCTTTGTAGTGTTGTTAGAGGTTACACTCTAATAGACTAACCGAAAGGGGAGCTAGTATACTCCAACCTACCTTATATTTTTTTTATTAACAAAAAATTGTTAATAACTTTTATCGAAAAAATTTGGATATATCAAAACTATTTCCGACCTTTGTATTGTTGTTAATCAAAACCCCCATCACATATGACATAGACTAGATAGAATACTGACCACATAAACCACTGAGTTCATAGTGATATGGATTCCTACTTTACCCAATCGGTACGGACGTGTATACTCCGACCTACCTTAGATCGTAAAATTGTTAATAACTTTTTTGTTTTTTATTTGGAGATGTCAAAAATTATTTGTACCTTTGTTAACTTTTATACCATACTGAATCCTATTATGCACCATATAGCAGGGTGCCATATGCACCATAACGCAGGGTGCCATATGCACCATATAGCATAATAGGACTGGGGGTGAACACCTATAAGGGAGAACACCTACTAGGTGCAAAATGCACTTTTACAGTAAAGGACTTCACAAAAAAAAAATACCCGACAAAGTACAACGTTAAATTGAACTAGATCGGGTATAAACAAACAAACAATGTCCCCTAATAAATTTTGTCAATAATAAATTCGTTTCATTTTATAAACATTTTCTGTACCGTGAATCCACGCTCTTGAGTAAGCTACACCAACACACGGTGTATACATTCGTAAACCTTTTTTATTATAATAGTAGTAAAGTATAAATTCCATTTTTATTGTTATAGAATGGAAAGATTCTACATCATATAAATATTAGTTGCGGGAGCTGGATTCGAACCAACGACCTTCAGGTTATGAGCCTGACGAGATACCACTTCTCTATCCCGCGATATATCAATTACTTATGTAAACAAATTTAACAAAAAAATAATAAAAAGTCAAATAATTTTTTTACTTTTTTATCAGGACAGGATTAGAACCTCTAATTGAGCAGTTACTCCTCACTTGGTTAATTCATAACACACAAACTATAGCAGCCACGCTCCAAGACAGAATCTGCATCATTGTTATCTCAATAGAGGTCACCAATTCCTACACCTGACAATCCTTTTGGTCTGATATATACACATATACCCCCCCCCTCCCCCCCTTCGGGGGAATTCTCCTATCTATTGGAATAGGTTGGACACTATGGATCTAGTACTACTTAAAAGTTTATTCAAGTTCTCCTCATCCACTGTGGAAACCACACCATCGACAAATTTAATCTTCCATGTGTTCTCACTGAAATCACTTTTCTTGATTGTGATTATGTGTTCAGGATTAACATAAAGTTTAACGTGTTGTCCACCTGTTCTATATTCTTTTATTTCAATTAAATTCATTTTATTATGGATATACTGTATGACTTATTCTTGGTGCAATTTTAACTTCCTTCTTTGGATCATCATAAATAAAATGACGTTTCATTACCACCGCATTATATGCTAAGTTAGTATTAACTCTAACTGTATCGAATCGTGACCTACCAATATGCCAACGATAATTCTCAGGATGTTGATTTTTTATACTGTCCATATCATTTAAGTTTTTGTTCTAGTTCTTCTAAACTGTATTTAGCGTATGCTTCTTTCAATACATTCAATTTCAATTCATCGTAAACTGTTGATGGTGGCATTCCGTTTGAAAGGAAATCAGTAGAACCAATATATAAACCTCTATGTTTAATTTCTTCAATCAAATCATCATCATCCACTTGTTCCATCACCTCACTAAGTGGAATATCTACGTCAGTATCAACGTAAACATTAATAGTTCTGTATTTATAGTTTTTTCCCATAGTTTTAATTTTAAAAAACGCAGTGGGATTTCTCCCACCACGTTATTGTCAAACAAACAACTCACACTTAAATCATTTCCATAGCAAGTCTCAAGGAATTGTTATTCTTCGTATGAAGAGTACCAAACATATTTTGACTCAACTTATCTTCACTATTTTTATAGTCACGAACATTTTGAAAATATCCTGTAACTGCATTGTATGCTCCCCACACAGTTCCTGTGAACTCTTCTTGTCCAGGACCTACTTCGTAGTATTCACGAATAGAGGACACGATATTGGTTGCACGTGTGGAAAGTTTTCCTTCCTCATCAAAATCAAGATCGAGTGAGTCTACAATAAACTTTTCAAGGTTGTTGTCAGTAATACGAGTACTAGCCATTGCATTGTAAACGTCACTCAATTCTTGGGTTAAGAGATTTGAAATTCCCATAATCTCATGTGCTTTACGAAGTTGTTCGTTAGCACTTTTGGTGTGTGTAATATTAACACGGTACTTTGAGTTACCGTATGCTGCGGACAATGTATTGTTACATACCACACGAATAGGTGAGAACATTACTTGAATCCCGCGAGTTCCATCGTGAGAGGATGAAAGAATAAGATAGTTATCTACCACGTCATCCTTTACTGCGATGTATGATGGGAGTTTTGCTGTGATGAAAACCACCTCACCTTTTTTAAGACATCCTGCAGTTTCAAAGATTGCCTCATTCTCACCGACAATAGCGTCAAAGAATTGGAACGCATCGGTGTTTTGTACGATGTGATAACGGTCACCTACAATACCAAATACATCATTGGTATCAGTACGGTAAGTAACGTGTTTTTTTGGAACAGGAATATATTCACCGTTAATTTCCATATAAGCTTGACGCTTATCTACGGTGTAATCCAAGTTCGCAAGTTCGATTGCTTCTTTGGAAGTCATTGCTTTGTCTACGATTTGACCGAGACCATGCCACGCTTTTTCAGTGGATGCGAATGACCAGTTTCCATTAGTTGAACGATTAAGTAAGTGAGCCATAGTGTTTGTTTTTTAGATGTTTAATTTAACAGTACAAAGATATATACTATTTTCGAGATTTCCAAATTTATTTTGAAATATTTTTTAAATCTTCTAAATCTTTTGCAGTTGAAACCAAATGGATCCATTTACCTACTTCATCAGTACTACACCAACCTTTAACTTGGTCACTACCAAAGTCAAACCACTTATCACGATCCGCATCCCAAATTGCAATCTCTGCGGATGAGGACTCAACTGTTTTAACTTTAAGTTCACTTTCAAAATCTGCAATATCATTAGACTTCCTACTGCAGTAGTTCATAGTTCCCCATTGAACACTTATCGTAAGACCGTTCTCAAACGTCATTTGAAAACCTTTATTGCTATTTGTTTTAAATTTTGACATATTATTTATTATTAAAGGTTGAATCCAATTGTTGGTGGTTATCATAACCCAATGCCCATTTTGATTGGGGAATACGATATTCTATCTCACCATTACTATCTACCCACATATTAAAACGTGTATCGTCTTTAGACGTGAAAGGTATATCTGCTTTAATACGATATCCAGGACTACAAGGACACATTGAACATCCACAGTGTTTATCCCAAGATGCTTTCACTTTAACCCCACCCAATGCAACTGAAATTCTTGTTTCAATATATTCAAGAATCTCACGTCCTTTAGAAGTTAACTTCCCTTTTGCACCTCTACGGTTTTTAAATATGGTTTCAATATTAGAACCGAGAAGTGGTTGACCAATTGTCTTCGATTCTTCATCAGTGAAGAATACTGTACTGAAATAAAGTTCTCCGATAGATTTCATAGTGTTTAGTTGTTTAAATTTGACGGTACAAAGATATAACCTATATTTGACAATTCCAAATTTTTTCTAACTTTTTTTTGATTTTTTTTCTTTCACCTGTTCTTTTGGTTTTTCCAACGTCTTCCTGTAATCCTCCACCATCGACTTCACACTCCAATGTGCAACCAAGAACTCATCATTAAATTCAATTACACTATACTTCTCTTTATTCTTTTTAACGTATTCGATGAATTTAGTTTCATCCAACGAATGTGATTTACTTATCCTTTTAGTTCCTTTTAACATACCTTATATATATTATGTTACGTTATCAGGTTTTGGGTACTTATCTATCTTTTCAGGTAATATAGATATAGTATCACAATCTATGGTTATAGTAGTACCAACTGTCTGTGACTTAATCTCAGCCACACTTATATGTTTAGGGTAATAGTATTCCTTTATCTCATCCAATGTAAGATGGTATGATTTACCCTCCTTACCTGGTTCTTCTCTTTTCTTTGTTTTTACAGGCATATTGTATATCTTTATAAGGTGTTACAAAGATAATAACTATTTTTGACATTTCCAAATTTTTTGCAACTAAATTTATTGTTATGAAAATCAATAACTTAACTAATATCGTAAAAAATAATTGGTCGAATAGTTGGACGGAATACTTTTTTTACCTATCTTTGTATCATAATTCAAAAACATATATAAAAAGTATTATGAGAAACAGTTCTAAGCGTGGTACAAGTCGTACCCAAAAAAGCACAACAACTAACAGTGCATCAAGTCGTAACCGTAAAAGTACTACTACGACAACTAACAACAGTGGTAGTAGTTACGCAAGCGTAGCGAAAAACATTTACCGTGATGGTACGTCTTACCGTGCACGTGTATCGGTTAATGGTATTCGTGAATCACGTAACTTCCGCACTAAGCGTGAAGCTATCGAGTGGCGTAACCGTATGGTCGCTGAACGTGCGTAATTAAGTTCACAAGGGGGAATTGTTAATAACTTTTCCCCCTTTTATTTTGAAATTCCAAAAACAATTTATATCTTTGTACCATATTCTTTCCGTAGCTCAGTTGGATAGAGCAACAGCCTTCTAAGCTGTGGGTCATTGGTTCGAATCCAATCGGGAAGACCATGCTCGGGTGGTGAAATTGGTATACACGAGGGACTTAAAATCCCTTGGTCGATGAGACCGTGCGGGTTCGACCCCCGCTCCGAGTACAAGTCAGGTGGCGGAATTGGTAGACGTATGGACTCTATAATAGGTAAGTCAAAACCTTAGATGTCCAAGAGATTGACAACTCATACAGGTTCGAGTCCTGTCCTGACTACAAAGAGGATAAAATGTGTAGTAGCCTCAGAGACGGTACCTCTCACTACACTCATTGGACCTTTAGCTCAGTAGGTTAGAGCAACAGACTCATAATCTGTGGGTCGTAGGTTCGATCCCTACAAGGTCCACGATATTGTGGTGTATCCCCTCATGCTTATACCATGTAGAAAGGGTAATTGGTCACATGTGGGTTCAAGTCCCACCTCCACAACTTTTGGTTGGTTTCGTATATTTATATTGGTATCACGGGACTAATCCCTCAACAATAATAATTTTAAAACCTGTATCTATAAATGGCAGAAGTAATTTCAATAGTGGCTTTCTCAAATGTATTAGGTTTCTTCATTCTCTACATGACATGTGATAAAAGAAATATCGAATCTCGTACTGAAAGAGAATATAAAATGTTAGTTGAGGAAAACGAGAAAAATAAGTAACTTTTAATAATTGTTTTATGTATAAAGAAAAGATGTCGTTCCCACAACCTGTGGAGGACTATATTACAGAGCTCATTAATGCAATCGATGGATTAGATTTTTTTAAATCTCCTGAAATTCCTGAAGGTTATGGAAACAACGCTAAGGTTCACTTTTGGAATCTTTCAGGTGAATTAGTTTTAAATAAGTTTATTGATGGAAACGATTTGTTATTAAATGACGTAGAACTAGAAGATTCCCTAAACCGTTCAATCATCGGTGCCTGTTTAGATTCTCTTTTGGATCAAGGTATGATCAATACCATAGAGAATGAACAAGGTGAGAATGTTTTTTGGATCACAGATAAAGGTAAAGATACTATAAAGTAATATGATATTAATTATTCTACTAGTCAGTCTTATTCTGACTGCATTAACTGTAACGTTAACTGAGACACACGCAGTCATTAATAATATTGTAATCACTACAGTTCCTGTGTATACGATCTTGATATCGTATTGGGAATCCATAACCATGTTGATAAAATTGTTAATAACTAGAGTGAAAATAGTTGCTAAAATATTTGGAAATGTCAGCTATTTGCCATACCTTTGTACTGTCATTGATTGGGGGTTGCACCTCAGTCCACTAACAGGAACAAAAACTGGGAGCTAGTATACTCCAACCTGCGCGATTGTTTGGGTTATTAACAATCTTTTGTTAATATCTTTTTTTGAAAAAAGTCACCGAAAAATTTGGAAATGTCAAAAATTATTCCGACCTTTGTATTGTCATTGATTGAGAGTTACGCCTCGATCCACTAACACTTCGACAACGGGTGGGAGCAAGTATACTCCAACCTGCCTTTCTGCGTGCTTATTTAGAATCATTCTAAATAAGAAAGGCTAGTAGCTTTTTTGCGAAAAGCGGGTGCGTTTTGCACTTGCATATTGCACAGGAATTTTTTCCACAATTTTCCCTCCATTCCAATTAAAAAAAACTAAACCTATTCTAAATGAATTTTTTATGAATTCATGACAAATTTTTACCCCTTTTTTCGATCCCTAAGTACCTCATTTTGATATTTATAATATATTACAGTTCGTTTCCTTTTTACAGAATAAATCAGTATATTAATATTATGAATGTAGGGGATATAAATAAACGAAATCTGAACAAGATTCTTAGGTGGTGTAAAGATCACTATGGAAAGTCTAAATTTAAAAGTATGAAGACTCTTTCCGTTGTTATCGATACTGAGATGGACGCTTCAGGAGCTTACTGTACAATTCAGAACAAGATTTTTATTAATCCCAATTACCACGATTCCTTTATCGGTGTTATTGATACCATGATTCACGAATATACCCATTTTCGTCAGGATATAAATGTAATGTACTTCAAATATTTTAAAAAGTATAACTACAGTTATGAGAATCACCCTTATGAAATCACCGCAACCCATGTTGCAGACAGGGATAAAAGAAAATGTTTCAGGGATGTGTTCCACAAACGATACCGTAAGAAGAGATATATTTAAATAGACCCCCCC
>OCVQ010002249.1_pt1 | contig 13074 bp, 11 predicted proteins | sample 1539061 | NCBI WGS metagenome assembly OCVQ01 (sample SAMEA3355526, study PRJEB22509) | marine metagenome | biome: marine; feature: river plume; material: water | place: USA | collected 2010-08-08 | depth 0.5 m | reverse complement strand
CAGTTGTTCTTGCGAACGCTGAAGTTGTTGCTGATTGAAGTACTGTTAATGCAAATGGACTTACCACTGCATAGTTACCCGCGCCACGTCTTGTACGCTGAGCGATTAAGTTAGCCGCTCTGTTGATTTGAACTGCCAATGCGGCGTGTTCGTCACCAACAAAAGTTGCTGTACCACTTACTGCTGATTGGTCGTATGTTTCAACTGCTGTACCACTTAGTGTACGCAATGAAGCCAATACTTCCTGATCGATTTCTGCAGTAATTTCTTGGGCTAATGCCGCCATAATTTCTGCTTCTACATCGATACCATGCTGTGACTGAGCGTCCTGAGCCGCTTCAAAAGTCCAACGAGCACTCAACTTACGAGTTTTCGCTTCGACTGTTTGTTTTAGGATCTGGATGCTTAGTTTATTACCAGGCTGACCTTCTTTAGCGGCTGTAGCATCTGCTTTACCGTTGGTGTTACCTGAGTAAGACTCAGCAATCTTAAATGGTGAAAGTGCCTCTTCACCTGCAGTTGCACCTGATGCACCTGCGTTAAAAGTATCCGAATAACGGACTCTTAAAGTGTGGATTTGACCCACTGGACCAGTCATTGGCTGTACGCCAACTAGTTCGTTTGCAATTACCGTTGGCATTACACGACGAATTACTGGTAAAATAACTCTGTTAAGAGTTGCGACATTACCGGCGGAAGTTGTTCCTGCTGTTGCTGTTTCTGACAAATACTTACGTGTATTTTCCAGTGTTGCGCCCATAACGGATTTTTTGTTTCCGCCAAGACCTTCTAGCAATGCAGTTTTCGTTTCCTGCCAGCGACTTTCAAGTAGTTCTGACATAATTATCTCCTATCAATTTAATCCAGCAAGACGTCTGATGTCAACGACATTCTCGTCTGCTTTACTACTAACGTTAGTTTCTCTGTTGCCTGTGATTTCTGTGCCTTCTGTTAATTTTGCCTTTTGCTTTGCTGGAGCATTACCATCAATAACTGCTGATAGGTACTTGTTAAACGCCTTGTCTAGTTTTGGTGTCTGAACAGATTCCAGTAAGTCTGTCATAATTTCCTTTTGACTTTTGCTCAAAGGCGCAATCAAATCGTTAATTACTTTTGTTCTATTAGCCGATTCAGTCATAACTTTCACTTCAGATGCTTTTGCATCTGCAATGGCGATTGCTTTCTTTGCCGCTAACTTTGCTTCTACAATTTGTTGATTTTTAACGTCAACAATTTTAAGAAGTTTTGATGTTTCGCTATTCTCATTTAAGTAACTTGTAGCATACTCGCTTGCGAATGATTCGAACAACTTACGACCGAAGTCGTTTTCTCTTGCAATATTAATATCTTCTTTAAGTGCAGTAATTTCCTTATTAAGGCCTTTACTTACTGTTTCAGATACTAATTTTGCACTCTTTTCAATAAATTTGTTTTTAACTTTATTGAAGTGTACTTTAGCCTCACGTACTAGACGTACTTTTGTTTCGGCTAGGTCTTTTTTATCCTCATAAAACTCTGCAATTTCTTTAGATAGAGCCTCTACAACAAATTCCTCCATTTTAGCAAAATTACTTGCCATAATCTTTTGGTCTTCGTGCAATTCAGAAACTTCTTTACCTAGTTGTTCCATAACAAAGGCTTTCATTAAATCACCGTTTTCACGTGTTTTAACTGCATACTTTGCTTTGGCTTCTGCTAGTTGTTTGCGATCATCTGCAAACTCGGCAATTTCCTCAGCAAGACGATCACTAAGCATTTTATCAATGGCTTCCACCATTGTTGCTTTATCATGTTCGTACTTTTGAGCAAACTCTTCGCGCAATTCAGCCGTTACCGCCTGTTTGTTTTCGCGAATCTTGCCTTCCCAAGCCTCTTCAATTTGTGCTCTGACTTCTTCATTAACTACATCGTTTTCAAAGAGTGTTTTCAGTGCATCTATCATACTTTTTCTCCTAGTTTCACTGGAGTTTGCTAATTATGTTAATTAGCGATTCCTTAAGATACTTTTGTGCCTTGTCGTCGTGTTTTGTTGCCTGTGCTAATTCGTATGCCTTCATTCCCCCACGTGCATTCATTAAGTGTTCATAAATTGGTGTAGGATACGCACCGGGGGCGCTGGGTTGTGCCACAACGTCCACAGTGATTATTTCGAAGCCCGATACATCGCCGGACTCGTTAACTTCACCAGAGCCCCTACTGGAAACACCTAGTTTAACTCCGCTTTCAAGCATTGTTTCAACTAGTTTTCCCATAGGAGTTGGTAAAATCTTTAGTTTGCCATAACCGTTTGCATCTTCCATCCACATATTAGTAATCATGTGTGATACTCGGTCAAGGTTAATGTTTAGTCCTTCAGGATGATCAACTTCGCCAAGAACTGAATAGCCAGTGCTAATTTGGTCATTGAGTGTTTTGACAGCCCTACCTATCTCATTAACAGGGTACACACGCTCATTTGCGTTACGTACTCCACCTTGGATACAAATACCTTTTAAGTAAAGGTCTTTGCCTCCTTTTGAGTTATCGGCAGATTCGACGACCATATTTGCTTGGTCAAATGTCAAGTTCTCACTTAGTAGATTCATCTGATACTCCTAAACTTAAGAACCGATAGTTGATTTACTATCTGCTCCGCTTTCGCCTGCGCCTTTTTTCTCAGCGCCGTGGCCTTTTGGCATATTCTTCATGCTCTTGGATGCTTTACCACCCGGTACGTTGATGTTACCCATGTTATCTTCTTTACTTGAGTTTGCCGCTAAGCCACCTGTTGTACCTTTTGAGTCTGCTTCGCCGCCTGCAACTAAGTTACTTGCTGTTCCGCCCATGTTGTTTGCACTAGCATGTGGTGATTTGGTGTTTGCACCGTTGTCACCCATTGACGCTGTTACTTTTTCAACATACTCACGCATTGTTTCAGATTCTGATTTTTCTGCTTCGTCAACATCTTCATCGGATGCTTCTTCAACTTCTTCATCAGTTGCTTCTTCTATGCCAAGATCGATGCTTTCTTCTTCTGCATCGTCATCGTCGCCATCAGCCATGTCACCCATGTCGCCTGCGTCTTCGTCGTCACCTTCGTCGTCGCCGCCCATTTCGTCATTAAACTGTTGACGCAAATCGTCTAATTCTTTTTCCAAGTCTACCATACGATCTTCTAGATCTTCGTCACCTTCTGGTGCGTCATCCATGTCGTCATCATCGCCGCCCATTTCTAGGTCGCCCATCATGTCGTCTGCTGGATCTGCTTCTGGCATTGGCTCTACTTCGAATTCGTCTAGATCAAAACCTTCATTAGTTTCTTCACTATCGTCGTCTTCGTCTTCGTCGTCCGTTGCTTCGTCTAGGTCTTCGTCTGATGCTTCATCAACTTCGTCGTCCGTTGCTTCGTCTAGGTCTTCGTCTGATGCTTCATCTACTTCTAGATCATTCTCTAGTAAGTTTTCGTAAATTTCACGTGATTTTTCAACTACAATTTCGTGGAACATTTCTTCTGCTCCAGCACGATCTTCGTTGACTAATTTTTCGAGCATTTCCTCGAATTTATTTAGATCTGCCATTTTAAGTCTCCTGTTAAAAATGTATTATATTACCCTACGGTAAGGCTGTCATTGTATTTACATTATACGGAGAAAAGTACGTAGATATAGGCTCAAAATGAGGCATTTTTATTGGATAAGCGAAAAATTAAAAGATTTAGTGAAATCTTCCTTGGTAATATGCTTAATATTACTGTAATTCTGGAATGGTTCTGGAATATATCCAATTCCATCTGCTAGTACTCTTATATATCTCTTTTCTTTATTTTTTTGAAATACAGTACATGTTTGACGTAACCAGTTGCCGTAGTATGTTGCTGTGTCGTGTTCTCTTTTGTAATTAGGTGATCCTGAAAACAAATTATTTACACGTTTATGTTCTGGTCCAATACCTTGATAATCAAACCCTAATATGTATATTGTTTTGTGTCCATGCTCGCTTGCAAAGTCTAATGCTGTTGGACCACTGCTCCAACCTTTGCTAGGTTCAAAATAATTTAACCCAGTGTAGCGTTCATAGTTTTTTTGATAGTTTGTCCAAACTTGGGCTTCTTTATGATATCTATGTTGAGTTATTTCATTTACCATTTTAGTATCAACAGCAATTAGATAGTCAGGTTTGAATTCTCTATATACTGCATTACACGCATATATAGTTCCAAATTTTCTTAAAGGTTCTAAAGGTATATTTTGACGACTTAGGCCGTTACCTAGTACAAAGGCTATGCTCAATAATCATACTCCGCCGGCTTCTGCATTTGCCGCTATTCCATACATCTGTCTTACAAAATGCAAATCTTTTGCACTTTCTTCTTTATGTACGTCTGCGGCTAGTCTTGCGCGATTGATCTGGCGAAGTGTTAGTCGTGTCTTACGTGTTGAATCAAAGTCTACTGGAGACTGATCATATTCAGGGGAATAACTCTTGTCCTCTGTAGGTTCAAGCGTTTCTTTGTCAAAGTAAAATAGTTCACGTAATATCATATAGTTATTTATACAGTTATGTCAGTTGAGCCTTCTTGAGGAACGCCATCTCCGCCTGTTGCGGTTTCTGGTGCTCCGTCTGCGCCTCCGTCGATTGGTGCTTCGCCACCTGGTACTTCTGCTTCCATACCAGCCATATCTTGGTCAATTCCTGCTCCGCTAACTCCTGCTCCTCTTAATTCACCGCCTGCATCAGTCGGTAGTGGTTGTATGTTCTCATCATTTTCTTCACGCCACAAACGTTCATTCTCAGCAAGTTCTTCTTCTGACAAGCCTAAGTAACGTTTCATTGCAAATCTATTTGAAACATAAGGTATTGCACTCATTTGTGTAAATGTTGGAATACGTGCATTATCAATTTCACTTTGTCTATATGCGGCAAAGTTTTGTGGTGGTTGAAATCTTAGATCAAACATTGCTGTATCAATGTTAACGCCCTTTTCAAGTAAGTAGCGTTTAAACTCTTGATTTAAATCTTCAATTAATAATCCTTGAAGTCTTTCACAATATGTATTAAATCTTAATTCTTGAATATACGCCGTACCCACTCTACCGTCATTATATTGAGCGGCACTGTCGTCAGCACCAGTTGGTAAGTAACTGCTAGGTATACGCAAACCTCTAACCAATTTATTTGTGAAATATCTAAGGTCATCAATTTCTCCTAAGTTAGTACCGCCTGGCAGTGTTTCAACTTTAGAACCACGACCTTCAGCAGTTTGTGGGAAAAAGTAATCTTCGTTAATTGACAGTGGATTGTAAGAACTGTCTATGACATTAGTGCCTCCGCCTGTCTGCGATGGGATACGTCTTTGATGTATTTCCGTCTTAACTCTTTCAACAAATTGCATCGCTAAGTGCGATGGCATGTTGCCCACATCAACGTAGAATACTCTGCGCTCTGGCGCACGTTGTACTCGATAGATAATAATAGCATCTTCAAGTAATTCTTTTTGTTTGTATACTTTAAAAATTGTTTCTAATAGCGAATTACCAAACGGAAAGTTTTTATCTAATCCTTCTGATAAACTTAAATGAACAACGTTATCTGCATCAATAGCAACTTCGCCTTCATTTTCTTGGAATCTACTTCCGCTTTGTTTAGGTACACTTCCTACCATTCCGCGAACGCCGCCAGTTAAGTAGCCATCGCCACCACCAGTAACATTGCCGTTAGTTTGAAAAGGTGTTGTAGCAACCATATCTCTAAAGTTTAAATTAAAATCTCTAATTACATATTGCTGTGGTTTTTTGCCTTCTGACTCGTTAACAATAATTCTTGCTACGTTTGCCGAATCAACATGAAATAATTTTTTAGTTTCTGGATCTCTAATAAAAAATTGATCTCCATATTTAAATGTATTACGCAAAATTCTAAACATACGTGTATCAAACTTTTGTAATTTATTCCACTGTTGCAGATACTGTTGTAAAATTGTTGTTTCTGATGTAGTTGCAGACTTTTTAAAGTCAATTGTAAATGGAGTTTTATTTTGTGCGTTTTTCTGTGATGTAAATTCTGCAAGAATATCTAATGCGGCATTTACTTCTGAATCTAAATCCATAGTGTTGTATTGACCATAACGCTCAACTCTATTAGGAGCGCCTACATATACATCTGGTAGATAAGATGAATAGTTTGTACGTGCAGGCCCTGCAGTACCACCACCGCCACGACCGCCGCCTAACGGACTAAAACTTCCGCCTTGATTATCGCCCGTTGGTACTGGGGTAAAAAACTTTTTCCAACTCATCTTCTGTCCTTATTATACGCCTACACCAGTTTTATCTAGTATACTACGTGTCAATTCTACTTGTTTTCGCATAAGTGTTATTAGCATATCATTACTATTTACCCCGCCTCCGCCGCCTGCGCCGCCTAATACGGTTCCTGCATTAACACCAGTACCTAACTTAAATCCATTGTTATCTTTAGATAGTTCGTCATTTAGTTTTGCCAGTTGTATTGCAAGTTTACCAATTGCTTCTGCAAAGTCTTCTACGTTGTCAGCATTTAAGTCATCAGCAAAGGATTTAAGGTTTGCTAATCCTCCTGAGGAGTCAGTTAAGTTTTGAACTGCTGTAGCATCAATATTTGCAAATTCGTTAATACCATCAACCATTTTTTCAAATGGTGAACTTGCTCCAAAGAAACTACCAATACTATCTATAATTCCGCCTGCCGCTAGTTTTATCATTGCATCGCCGAGATCTGATAAACCTGTGCCTGCTAAGTCAGCAACATTTTGAATCGCAAGTGCATCAATTAATGCAAACTTGTTAATGCCTTCAACCATTGTATCAAATACATTATCGCCGCCAAATAAACTGCCTATGCCTGATATTAATTCTGCGCCAGCAAATTTAAGCATAGCAGTACCTAATGATCCTAAGGCCGCCGCAATATCTTTTAAGTTTGCAGTGTCTTTAACTGCGGCCATACGTTCAACGCCCGACGCAACTTTTTCAACACCGTCACCTGCAGATAATATACCTTTACCTGCTAAGGCAATTGCCGCTCCTGTACCAATTAACAATCCTGCTAATGTTGCCGCACCTAGTATAATTTGTGGTCCTGCAAATCCTCTAAGTAATACCTGGAAGCCTTTAACAGCAAGATAAACTGCGCCTCCAACTGCTACCATTCCTGCTAACTTTTCTAATGCTCCGTCTAGACCAACAAACATGCCAGCGCCTGCTCCTGCGCCACCGCCTGCTCCTGCTCCACTAGTGCCTGGTGGACCTTCTTGTTTTGTTTCGCCACCACCAAATAGTTTTGAAAATACGCCACCGATCATTCCACCTAACCCAGATAGTCCAGTACCAATCAAATCACTAACGTATTTCATTAAGTTACCTTCTTTAAATGCAGTTAATAGACCACTAAATGTTTCACTAAGTGATTTAGCAAAACCTTCTATTTTCTTAATACCATCTTCACTACTTAAAAATTTAGTAAAGTCGCCTAGTATATTTGCTACAGTATCAAACAATCCGGAAGTTATCAAAGCATCCATAATCTTATTTTTTGCTTCTTGAACAATACGTTCAAAATCTGCAATTTCTTTAGATCTTGATTTTTCAGCATCTTTTTGTTTTTGTTGCTCTTCGGATAATCCTTTACCAGCATTTTTCAAACCAATAACTTCAAGAGTGGCCGCACCAATTTCTGAGCCTGATGCCGCTAGTAATGAATACTGTTCCTTTTGTGCATCAGTTAGGTTGTCTGCCATTTCAGCAGTTTTTCTAATCTCTGCCATGAACTCGTCTTGAGTAACTGTACCATTTTTCAAACCAACTGACATTTTTGCTAAGTTAGGATTTAAACGTATCAAATCTTGCCCCATAGCATTTAATGGTACACCACCTGTGGCAACCATTTCTGCAATAGCATCTTTCATCCCCGGACTTGCATCACCTAACATAGTCAATACACCATTAAGGTTTTTCTTTGCACCTTCGTCCATCATATTAAAGATCAACTTAAGACGTTTGTCTGCTTGGTTGCCTTTAATTTCTTCCATGATTTGGTCACGTCTTTTACCTGTTACTCTTGCAAGTAAGTCTACTTGTTCAGTCATAGCCGCCGCATTTTGTACAACTTCTCGATTACTCATACGTTGCGAACGACCTAAACTAGTTTGCATCTCAAGGTAGTCAGCAGTATACTCTGCTGTTTCTTCCATAGTCATACCTAGTTTACTAAACTTAGGTCCAAATTCTTTTTGCATTTGTCCACTGATTTGTGCAAAACGTTTTGCACCTTCTCCAGCACTACCTGCAAATAAAGCAAGTCCTTGTGAATTTTGTGATACAACTCCGTTGAATGTTTCTAAACTTAATCCGGCTTGAGTAGCCGCTAGTTTAGCACCAAATATACTATCACCAAAGTCTACGCCAACTTGTGACATTTCTCTAAATGTTTGTATGTTGTTATCTACAACTCCAACTAATAATTGTAAAGATCCGCCAACTAATGGACCAAGTACTGGTATTGCTCCTAATGCACCTGTAATGTGTTGTGAAAAATCTGATATAGAAGTAGACCCACCCATAAACTCATAGGCCATTCCTTGCACTGCACCTAGAACATGGCCAAAGCCACGTGATAATGCACCTGAAGTTTCTTCTATTTGATCTTCAAAGTCTTCTAATTCTTTAGTAGTTTTTCCAGTTGCTTTTGCTAAAGACATTAAGTCTTTTTCAGAACTGGCTGCTCCTCCACCACTTTTAGATTTGTTCTGCGACTGTAAAACAGAAAGCATTTTTAAAAGAGTTGTTTCGGTTGCCGCGTCTTCGAGTGTAATCTCTTCAGCGCCAAACTGTCCTTTAACTGGTCCTGCCATATTTGTTCAAATCCTATTAAGTGCGTATATAAATACTAGTCATATATACTTGTACATTGTATTTATACGGAGAGAACCATGGCAGAATTTAACCCCGAGCAGTTTAAGGCTGAATCAGGAAATATTAACCCACTTATTCAGAATAAGTCGGGTAGTACACCAAATCCACTAATAAATTATTTTAGGCAAGCAAAAATTTATTTAACTTTGCCTAGCGGTGGAAAATACTATAAAGAAGGTTCATTAGAATTAACTGAAAGCGGAGAACTTCCAGTAATGCCTATGACTGCTAAAGACGAACTTGCATTAAAAACTCCAGATGCTCTGTTAAGCGGACAAGCAACAGTTGACTTAATTCAAAGTTGTATACCTAATATTAAAAATGCATGGGATATGCCAAGTTTAGATATCGACGCATGTTTAATTGCAATTAGAATTGCTTCGTATGGTGAACATATGGGCATTAGTGTTGTTCCTCCAGGATTAAAAGAAGAAATAGAATATACAGTTGACTTACGACAGATTTTAGATAGATACACAAATGCAGTATTTAATGATAAATTTAAAACTAAAGATTTTGTTGTTACAGTACGTCCGTTATCATACAAAGAGTTTAGTCAAGTTTCAATGCAGACATTTGAAGAACAACGTATTTTTGCGTTAGTTAATAACGATGAAATTGATGATGAAGATAAATTAAACCAGTTTAATATTACATTTAATAAAATTCGCGACATTACACTAGGCATGGTTATTAATAGTGTTGTATCGATTCAAGTAGGTGAGACAGAAACAGTTGTTACATCTCGAGAACACATTTCAGAATTTTTAGAAAATACTGATAAATCGTTTTTTAAATCTTTAAGTGATCATATTGAAATACAAAAGAAAGCATTTGAAGTACCTCCTATGGAAGTTAATGCTACCGAAGAACAAATTTCTGAAGGGTGTCAAGCAAAATTCAAAGTACCAATTGCATTTGATCAATCAACTTTTTTCGCCTAAGGATCGTCACCTGGCCGGTTGATCAGATCCTTGAAGAAGTTGATAACTTAGAAGGCCAAAGCAAACAGTTGAAATCTGAATTGTTTAAACTCATGTGGTATATGAGAGGAAGCATGACAATGAATGAAGCGTTTGCTCTTAGTCTCGAAGATCGAAAAATTATAAACGATATAATTAAAGAAAATTTAGAAACTACAAAGAAAACGCAAATGCCGTTTTTCTAAGCCGCTTGTGTAAGTTGTGCTTTAATTGCTTTTGCTACTGTTGGATCCTGTTTCGCCGCGGCAATAATTGGATCAAGTTTAGGATTAGGTAAGCCTTGTTGCATTGAAGGAATAATACCAATTGGTTTGTTAGTAGCAACGTCTACCCATAATGCACCCATCCATTTATACTCTTTGCCGTCTTTGGCTTTCTTAGTATCGCCTTTAGCAACTGCTGTTGGAGCAGTACTTGTTGGAGCATCTGTTGCTGGAGCATCTGCTTTTGGTTCTGCGCTTGTTGTTGGTTTTAGATCTACTTTTGCTTCTTGACCAATAGTTGATATTTGATCATTGCTTAACCCTGCATCTTGTAATATATTCATAATACTTGCTGTGTCTGTAGGTTCGCCTGCCGCTTTCCATGCTTTAGTTAATTTTTTAGCACTAACTGCTGTGCCTAGTTCTTTAGCACCGGCTTTAACTTTTCCAGCCGCTTTACTAACTCCGCTTACTGCGCCTTTGGCTAATTTTCCTAATCCACGTTTTGCTTTTGCACCTAGTGTATTAGGATTGTCTAATGGTAATTCACCTTGCTCACCGGCTTCTGCTAAGAATAATTCAAAGCGTTCTTCCATATCAATTTCTTCGCCAACTTTACCAAAGTCTGCTAGTTTTTGATTTTTGTCAAAGTTCTTATCTACTGGAGTTGCATCGCTTCCGCCTTTAAGATCTAACTCGCCTTGTACTGGCTCACCGCCTACTTTAACATCTCCAGCATCAATCTTTCCTGATGCTGTACCTTGTGCTATTGCTGATATACCGCTATTAATTGTAGTTAAGTTTTGTAAGAATGTATCATTTTCGGATGCAACCAGCTGTGCAATGCTATCTTGTATTTCATTACTATCAAGCCACCATTGCTTATCAAATGTTTCTGCAAAGTTTTTTAATTCAGCAAACGCATTAATTGCCGCAGGATCATTAGTTGCTCCACTTGCTGCCGCTTCTTTCATTGTATTCAAAAGTCCAGTAAATTCTCCTACTTGACTTTCTGGAATAATCATACTACCGATTGATTCTTTTACTGAAAACCCTGGTCCTGAAAATGTTTCAGTAAAGTTTACATCAAATTTTACAAGTCCTGGTGCTTTATCATATGGTAGTGATTCAAAACGTAGTCCTTCAAACCAATCTCCAATACCGTTTAATGCCCAACCTGCAATAGCACCATATGCCGCTGTTTTAATTGACTTTCCAACCGCAGTTGATAAATCTTCGCCTTGTAACAGACCTTTAGTTGAACGTAGAAGTAATCCTGCTGCCGCACCGCCTGCTGGACCGCCTGCGAAAGCCGCTATTGCTGTTAAGATACCGACTGCAATACTTGCCTTAGTAGGATTTTCTTTTGCCCAGTCACTTATCTTTTGAACGCCTTGTACAATTTTACTATCGCTGTTGTTTGCTGTAATATCTTTCTTAAGTTGTGCAAACTTGGCATCTGCATTTTTAACAGGGCCAGCATTTTTTGCTAACTTTCCAAGTTCCATAACTTTAGCATCAACTTTTTTTGCAATGTCAACTGGAAGTTTAGCAACAGCACCTGCTGCCGCTCCTGCTTTACCGAGTGCGTTTCTGTTATCACCGCTTGCGTTTGCTTGTGCTTCAGCACCTTTAAATATTGCACCAATTTGATCTGCTGTAAGTGTTGCTTCAGCAATTCGTGTGTATTCTTCAAGTAAAGGCCATAATTCTTTTTCCCAACGACCAACGTAAACTCGTTGCGACTCAGTTAAGTCTTGCCAACCTTCATTTAAGATTGTTGCAGATTTTAAATTGTATGATGTTATTTCTTGCAGTTTCATTATATTGCTCCTGCCAATGCTTTTTTCTCTGTTGGCGTAAGTTTGTCAATCATTGCTTGTATGTCAGGTGAAATACCACCTTTATTTTTTAATGGTGTTACTTTAGGGTCTGCGGCAGGTTGTGCTGTAGTTGCTTGACTACCTTGTGCTTTAGTTTGTGTAGATTGTGCTTTACCGCCAGCACCTTTACTTAATGCATCTAATGCACTAGATCCAGGACTTGCACTACCACTAGCACCTGCCGGCGCTTGCGCTGGAGCCGCATTACCACCTGTCATTGCTCCTGCGGCCGCTTTTTTTAATGCTTGGTCAATTATCTTCTTAGGCAATACACCATCAGGTAAACTCATACCGCCAGCAGTTAGTTGATGTTGTTTCATAAATGCCGCTAAGTCAGCCGCAGTCATGTTTTTATCATTTTTGCCATTAATGCCTTGCCATCTAGCAAGGTCTTTGTAAATTTCGTTTGCTTTTGAACCTACTTCACTTGCGCCACCTAGTCTAGCACTAGTAGCACCAGTTGTTACCTTACTACCAATTTTTTTAGCAAAATTACCAATACTACTAGTTGGTTTTTCAATAAGAGTTTTATCCTCTAATATTATATCGTGAATATTCATTATCAAATTCCTTAAACAGTTGTATGTATTTAGTGTATTAACTTCGTTAATACAAGTTTTCGCTAAACGCTCAAACTATTTACTTCGTATATGATTATGTGTGATAGAAGTGATAAACAATAATTAAAGCATTATTACGAATGTAATAATGTAATTACTTCATGTAGATTGTTTCAGTCAGACGGAACCTAATCGCTGGTTCCATCTAATCTTGACTTCATGTGAGTTCGTCACAGCCGAGACTTGGAAATAGGTAATTGTTTATACACTTAGTTCAATGGGCTCTGACCTTACCCAACCTACGTCGACATATGTGTTATATGTGATGACATATAATTCCTTAAAAAATATATATTATTACATATTATGTAACATAAAGAATACATTAACTAGGTTAATGCTATCTATATAACACATTACCTCTCGCTTCGTTCCTATTGCTAAAGAGTTTTTATGAACTGTGTTGTGTTTTTCGACTGCCAACATGCAATCTATATCAACTAGTGAGCCCAATTTGT
>OCVQ010002247.1_pt1 | contig 13086 bp, 13 predicted proteins | sample 1539061 | NCBI WGS metagenome assembly OCVQ01 (sample SAMEA3355526, study PRJEB22509) | marine metagenome | biome: marine; feature: river plume; material: water | place: USA | collected 2010-08-08 | depth 0.5 m | reverse complement strand
CAGAAAGAGTAAAAAATCCTAGAACTGGAAAAATGATGAGATCAAGAGGATGGCCGTCTATTAGAAAGCCAAATCGAGACGGAACTTCTTCTAAGTAAAAGAGTTTATTCTTTTATTTATTTGTTTTAGGTGATGATTAAAGTGTAATTCAAAGAAAAATAAAGTTAGCGATAAGTTTATCCGCCCCATTAAGGCATGCCTAAAAATTGCTTTTTCTGAAAGATTTTTTTGATTCAGCTCTCCGATTAATTTACAAAAAGAAGACCTTGAATTTTTCCAATTATTTTGAAGTTCTTTCAAAGATATTTTATCAGGAAATTCAGCTGTAACCTTTGGAGCATTTATGGTGAATCCAAGCAATAAAAAATATTTTGTTAGAAAAGCTTTAATGTATGATGAAACAGGAGTTTTTATAATTGTTTCAGGGTATTGAATTTTCGTTCTAATGTATTTTTCAGATGATATTTCCGCTAACCATACATGATAAAGCACCTGTAAAATAGACCATTTGTCATCTGAAAAAGAAAGTGCATTGTAAGGTAAGTTCTCTAATTTTTTAAATAAACTTGAAGTTTTAGAATCTAAACTATATAACCTTTTTATATAAGTCATATCTAAAATTTATCTGAGATATTTTTTAATACATCAGGAAATATTCTATGGTCACCATCGTATTTAACAAGTTTGTAATCTAATTTGTAGTCAGAAATAACTTTTTGAAACTTGAGACTCAATTCTTTAGTTATTAATTGATCTTTTTCTCCCATTACTAAATAAGTATTGAACGAATCCCATTGTAATTTATTTTGTTTAATTAATGTGTCTTTTGGAATATCTCCTGCCCAAATTAGAAGGTTTTTTACTTTTAAACTTGATGAGAAAACCCATCGACATGCAGTTGGACTGCCTTGAGAAAACCCTAAAACGTTCAAGTCGAAATTAGAATGTCCAATTTGACTAACTATATTTTGGTAAAGAGATTCAATATATCTATTGTTTTCAATGATATCATTTTCCCTGTCTTCTTTTGTCATCCAACTTGCACCAACACGACTAAAATTTTCTGTAATATAAAACCGGTTAAGAGCCTCAGGTGCAATTACAAGAGTTTCTCCGTCATTTAGAACTTCAAATTTTTTAATAAAAAATTCACTCAACATTGCATAACCATGAAAAACCATCCACACTTTTTTAATTGATGAGTTCGCTTCACCAATCTGATAATATTTTGCCCTTTTGGTTACATCCAAGTAATTTCTATACATTCAAATAATTTTTAATTGTAAATCTATGATATTAATTAAAAAGCAAATAATTAAATTTGATTGATATTTAAATTTAAAATATGATAACGTTAGATAATATTGAAAATATTCAAAAAGAGTGGGGAGACAGTTTAGTCAAACTAGGTAGTTTAAAAAATAATAGAGATGCTTGCGAAAAGGAGGCGGAGAGTTTATTAAATAAACTTTATGGATATAATAATGGGACTGTTCTTTTCAAGCCTACAAAAGCAAAAGATGATCAGTTTCGCCTAACATTTGAAGGAGCGAAGTCTTATTTTGTTGGCGGAAACAGTTCGTTTTCAGAAGATAGTGGATTTGCTTTACAACCATGGACGAACGTTAGGTTTGAAAATGCTTCAGTTATTTTAAAAGATGATAACGCTACTGCAATGGGCAATTATTTTTTTACCCAGACTAACGGAAACGTTGTAAAAGTGGAATATACTTTTGGATATTTTTTAGACTCTAATCATGATCTTCGTATAAATTTACACCATTCTTAATTACCATATTCTAATTAAATTTTCACAAATATTTTTCTTTTGTACATCATGTTTACAATTAAGTAAATAATAAAGGTGTAAAACAGTGCCCAAATTAGAGATATTAGCTCGGGGTCGATATCTGTTGAAATTCCAAAATCCATCCAGTTTTGCTGAATGCCTTTTTCGTTAAATACTGGAATTTGAAAAAGCCTCCAAAGCATTGAATGTAAAACATATGCAAAGATTGCATTAGACCCAAACACAATTCCAAAATGAAATGACTTAGTTTTCTTTTTTAAATCTATTACCCAAATGCATGTCGCAAGAAAAAGCATTGCAAGTCCTGAGGAGAACAGAACATATGAGCTTGTCCAAATGTGTTTGTTCATCGGGAAACTATAATCCCAAAGTAATCCTAAACACATTGCGCTAAATCCGGCAACAAAAATTAAAATGATTTTATCTCTCAAATCTTTAGACTTGTTTAAAAGAATATGTCCACAAAACATTCCAGATAAGCCAGTTGCGATAGCTGGAATTGTACTAAAGAATCCTTCTGGATCCCAAGTTTTTTGATACATTCTTCCAGGAGTAATAAATTGATCAACCCAAGCAGCAAAATTATTGCCGGGTTCGAGTGTGCCCGCCAATACATTGTCGAAAGGAATCTTTGTCATAAAAACCCAATATAAAAGCAGTAAAACAACCCCAATCCAAACCTGAACTAGGAAAGAAGAGTTAAGATAAATCACAGAACAAAAAAGATACACTAAAGCTATTCTTTGTAAAACTCCAGCTATTCTTAGATTTTCGAAGTCAAAATTTTGAAATAAAGCTAAAAACAGTCCTATTGAAAAAATAATTATTGTTCTTTTTATGATTTTAAAATAAATAGACGTGTCTGTTTTATTTCTTTTAGAAAGAGCTAAAACAATTGAAACCCCAACAATAAATAAGAAAAATGGAAATACTAAATCAGTAGGAGTAACACAATGCCAATCAGCATGTCTTAATGGAGGATAAACATAAGACCAACTTCCTGGATCATTTACGACTATCATTGCAGCAATTGTTAGTCCTCTAAAAAAATCTAATGAAATTAACCTTGAATTCATTTAATCAAGGTACAAATTATTTATAAGCCCAAACCCTCAAGATCCTCAGCCTCAGAGCTGTCTTCTTCTACAGGCTTTATAGTTTCACAATCAATGGGGATTGAAAGTTCTTCGGGAGCTAAAAAATCTTCTTTGGAAATACCTAGTTCTTCATTTTCATAACATTTTTTCATAAACATTCCCCATATAGGAAGAGCCATAGTTGCGCCTTGCCCATAGGCGATAGTTTCAAAATGAGTTGCCCTGTCTTCAGCACCTACCCAAACACCGGTAACTAAATTAGGAACCATCCCCATAAACCAACCGTCGCTTTGATTTTGAGTAGTACCTGTTTTTCCAGCAATTGCATTGTCAAAACTATAAGGATATCCTGTAACAACGTCTCTGTAAACTGGGTTTCTCTCTTCTTCAGGAATATTATGTCTTAATCTAGCTCCAGATCCAAATTTTGTTACACCCTCTAATAAATTAACAGTAACATAAGCTGATTCAGCACTTATAACATCCTTAGTTTCGGGCGCAGATTGGTACAATAAGGTTCCGTTTTTATCTTCAATTCTAGAAATCATAGTTGGCTTTACATAAATCCCTTGATTTGCAAATGCGCCATAAGCTCCAACCATCTCAAATACACTTAAATCTGGTGTCCCTAGTGCAATTGCAGGAACATCAGGAATGTATGATTCAATTCCAAGATTTCTGGCCAGATCGGCAACTGGCTTTGGACCTACTTTATCCATTAATTGAGCACTAATGGTATTTTTCGAATTTGCTAGTGCGTTTTTTAAAGTTCTAAAACCTCCGTACTTATCACTTGAGTTTGTGGGACACCAAGGATCTGGGTTACCATACTTATTAGGCTCAATGCAATAAATAGCATCTGGAAGCGAATCACATGGCGACAATTTTAATTGATCTATTGCAGTTGCATACAAAAACGGTTTGAAGGTAGATCCAATTTGTCTTTTCCCTTGTTTGACGTGGTCGTATTGAAAATGTTTGTAGTTAATTCCTCCTACCCACGCTTTTACATGACCTGTTTGAGGCTCCATAGACATCATCCCCGCTTGCATAAAGTGCTTATAATAACGAATCGAATCTATTGGTTTCATTACCGTATCAATTTCACCTTTCCAAGAAAAAATAGACATTGGAACTTCTTTTTGAAAGACTTCAAACATTTCTTCTTCAGATTTTCCTGTTCCTTTCATTTTTCTCCATCTTTCAGACCTTTTCATAGCATTTTTAAAAATCTTTATTGAATCTTCAGACTCTAGATCTAAAAAAGGAGCGGTTGGATTTAGTTCTGGTGTGTTTTGCTTAAAAAATTCTTCTTGCAAATTAGCCATATGCAACTTGACGGACTCTTCAGCGTACTGTTGCATTTCATAATTTATAGTAGTGTAAATTTTTAACCCATCTAAGTTTATATTGTATTTTGAACCGTCGCTTTTTAAATTTTGACTAGTCCAGTTTTTCATAAAACCTCTAAGGTATGCTCTAAAATATGTTGCAAGCCCCTCTCTGTGCGATTGAGGAGTGTAATTTATTGATAGTGGTATTTGTTTTAACGAATCAACCGTGTTTTGATCTAAATGACCATTTTTTTTCATTTGATTTAAAACGACATTTCTTCTGTTTTTTACTAGTTCGGGGCGCCTTAAAGGATTGTAGTAAGACGAATTTTTTAGCATTCCAACAAGTACTGCCGATTCCTCAACCTTTAAACTATCAAGCTCTTTGTCAAAAAAGATATTTGAAGCTGATTTTATTCCGTCACCATTATATCCAAAATCATAAATATTTAGATACATGGCTATAATTTCATCTTTAGTATATTGCCTTTCAAGTCTAACAGCAATAACATACTCTTTAAATTTTTGGGCCAAGGCTTGAAAGATATTTTTAGCCCGAACACCCACAAAAAGTTGTCTTGCGAGCTGTTGTGAAATGGTGCTAGCTCCACCTCTTTTTCCCAAAAATACAATTGCCCTTAGAGTTCCTTTAAAGTCAATCCCTGAGTGACTGTAAAACCTTTCATCTTCTGTTGAAATAAGAGCGTCTATCAAGTTTTTGGGTAAATCATCAAATTGAATTGGTATTCTGTTTTCGCCAAAATGGAATTTACCCAAAACTTTATTGTCTGATGAAATAATCTGGGTAGCCAGATTAGTATTTGGGTTTTCAAGTTGTCTAAAATCAGGCATTTCCCCTAAGTGCCCCAATGAGGCTGCATAAAAAATTCCTGAAAAAATAATGATACCAGAAAAAAAGAGCAACCAAAAACCATAGAAGTATAATCTAAATTTTTTTGGCATAATCTTTTTCTGTTTACCCATTATATTATTCAATTAAAAGACCAAAGTTAAGAACTCCCTCCAAATTTTCAATTTCATTGATTTCGTTATTTAATCTCATTGAAGTTCTAACTTTTAATTTAAAGGCTTCGCTATCGTTTAAAATAAAATCGGTTTTGTAAGGTAATTTGTGTTCAACAACGCTAATTTTTTTATCACCTAGCCACTTACCGTTTGGATCAGCTAATTTGAATTCTAAAGTGTCAATTTGAATTTTATTATTTAAATCATAAAGTTCAGAAATTAAAAAAATATTTGCAAAAGAGTAATCGTTGTTATGCCTTAAAATAAAACTAATATTTTTTATACTTTTTTGTTTTTCGCCTTTAAAGTTAAATTCAACTATTTCAGAATTTTCCCAACCAGATTTAAAGTCATGAAACTGTAAAAAATCAGTTGTTTCACAAGAACTAACCAAAGCAGCTAAAAAAATAATTAGAAATCTATTTAACATATTCTAAACTAGATTCTTTTAGAGAATTTTCTTTTTTTCTTTTTCTTTCTTTTATCAAATCTTGTAAGACTATCTTGTCCAACTACATTTTCAAAACTAATATCGGAAGGTAATTCTGAGATAGTATAATCCTCAAGACTTTCAATTTTTTTCCCCGATTCATTGATTTTGATAATCTTTTTCACGTTTTCCTCACTTATTTGATGCCAATTAACACTATCATTTTTATAAACAAACCACAGTATCTTTTTAAAAATGTCAATTTTTTGGCAGTAAGCAATACCTTTTTCCGTTAAAAGTTTTGTATTTGATTTAGGAAAATCTTTTAAAGCTTCTTGATAAAAATCTAACTCATAGTTTAAACAACATTTTAGTTTTCCGCATTGACCAGCTAATTTTTGAGGGTTAAGCGAAAGTTGTTGATATCTAGCCGCTGATGTTGAGACTGATCTAAAATCAGTAAGCCAAGTTGAGCAGCAAAGTTCTCTTCCACAAGAGCCAACACCACCTAGTCTAGCTGCCTCCTCTCTTAAACCAATTTGCTTCATTTCAATACGAGTGCTAAATTCTCTTGCCATATTTCTAATAAGCTGCCTAAAGTCAACTCTACCAGCTGCCGTATAGTAAAAAGTAGCTTTTGATGCGTCTCCTTGAAATTCAACGTCTGAAATCTTCATTTTTAAACTTAAAGAAATAGCCAATTCCCTAGCCTTCTTTTTGATTGTCTCTTCTTTTTCTCTAGCCCTAGTCCATTTATCAATATCACTTTGAGATGCTATTCTTTGAATATTATAAAATTCGGTAGTTTCCGGATTAATTTTTTTTCTTTTAAGCTGTATAGGAATAAGCCCCCCTTTTAAAGTAACAAACCCAACATCATAACCTCGTTCTGCTCCTACAACTACTAAATCACCAATCGAAACAGTAACGTCTTTAACGTTTTTGAAATAGTTTTTTCTTCCATTTTTAAATCGGACTTCAAAAATATTATTCAATTTTTGATCAGCTAAAGGCTCCATGTTTTCTAGCCAGTCAAATACGGTCAATTTATTGCAACCATCAGTTCCGCAGGTACCGTTATTTTTACAGCCCTTTGGGGCGCCATTTGATGAAGAACAACTAGTACAGCTCATTATTGTAAATAATTAATAAAATCTAAAGTTAACTAATTAATAGATGCGATTTCAAACAATTAGGAGGATGTTTTTTTAAATTTCAAAACCTCTGATCTTCCTTTTTTAAAAATTTGATTACTATTCTTTTTCCCTTTTCGTAATTTTTTTTGATCTTCAAGTGAAAGAGAATTGATTTTGTAACATTCTTCAGAACAACAGTTATTGAATTCTTTAGCACATTTTTCGCACTGAATAAACAGTAAATGGCAAGCTTCATTTGCGCAGTTAATGTGCGTGTCACACTTTTCGCCACATTGATGGCAATTTGCAATTATCTCGTCACTTACAGCTTCACTTCTGCGATGGTCAAAAACAAAATTCTTGCCCAAGAACTTATTGTTTATTTTTTCTTGATCAACTTGCCTAGCATATTCAATTATTCCTCCATCAAGTTGATACACTTTTTCATACCCTTTGTGCTTTAGAAAAGCGCTTGCTTTTTCACATCGAATTCCGCCAGTACAGTACATTACTATATTTTTGGATTTTTTGTGTTTTGCAAATTTCTTTTCAATAATTGGCAATGATTCTCTAAAGCTGTCAACATCAGGCAGAATTGCTCCGTCAAAATGACCTATTTCACTTTCGTAATGATTTCTCATGTCGACAAGTAAAGTATTCGGATTTTCTATTAGAGTATTGAACTCAGAAGCGTTGACGTGTGTGCCATTATTTGATAAATCAAAACTGTTTTCGGAGAGGCCATCTGCCACAATTTTATTTCTAATTTTTACTTTAAGTTTTAGAAACGAAAAATCATCTTGTTCTACAGCAACATTTAATCTGATTTCTTTAAGAAAATCAATAGAGTCAAGTTTTGTTTTAAATTCATTTAAGTTTTGTGAGGGCATAGACAGTTGAGCATTAATCCCTTCACTAGCGATATAAATTCTTCCAAGTACATCTAATTTTTCCCACATCAAATAAAGATGATCTCTAAAAAGAGAAGTGTTTTTAATTTGATGATATTTATAGAAGGATAGTGTAATACGTCTATTGCCAGCTTTCTCAATTAGAATTGCCCTTTCATTAGCGCTAAGCTTATTATATAATTGCATTAATTTCCTTAACTAATTGCGAAAATAAGCTATTAAAAATTAACAAAAAATCAAGTTAAATACGCTATGACTTAATTCAAATATATTGTACTTTAGACATGTAATTTAATTCCACAAATTTATGAGCAAAGAAAAAGATTCAAAACTAAAAGCATTACAACTGACTTTAGACAAATTAGATAAAACTTATGGGAAAGGAACTGTAATGAAAATGGGAGATGTGGAAATTGAAAAAATTGATTCAATCTCTAGTGGATCTTTAACATTGGATGGGGCCTTAGGAGTTGGAGGGTACCCAAAAGGTAGAGTTATCGAAATATACGGCCCAGAGTCATCAGGTAAAACAACTTTGACTCTTCATGCAATTGCTGAATGCCAAAAAGCAGGCGGTATAGCTGCATTTATTGATGCAGAACATGCTTTTGACAGATTTTATGCTCAGAACTTAGGGATTAACATAGATGAGTTAATAATATCTCAACCCGACAATGGAGAACAGGGCTTAGAGATTGCAGATAATTTAATCAGATCTGGAGCAGTTGATATTATAGTTATCGATTCTGTTGCTGCTTTAACTCCAAGAAGTGAAATTGAAGGTGAGATGGGAGATTCAAAAATGGGTCTACACGCAAGATTAATGTCTCAAGCTTTGAGAAAATTAACATCGAACATTAGCAAAACAAATTGTACCGTAATGTTTATTAATCAATTACGTGAAAAAATTGGAGTTATGTTTGGAAACCCTGAAACAACTACAGGAGGAAATGCACTTAAGTTTTATGCTTCTGTTAGGTTAGACATTAGAAGATCGACACAAATTAAAGATACAAACGGAAACGTATTAGGTAATAAAACAAGAGTCAAAGTTGTAAAAAACAAAGTTGCCCCTCCTTTTAAAGTTAGTGAGTTTGATATCATGTATGGAAAAGGGATTTCAAAAATGGGCGAAATTATTGATTTAGGCGTTGCTCATGAAATTATAGACAAAAGCGGATCCTGGTTTAGTTATGGAGATACAAAACTAGGTCAAGGAAGAGATTCAGTTAAATCAATTTTAAAAGATAATCCTGAGCTTTCTGATGAAATTGAGGCTAAAATTGTTGAAGCAACTAAAGCCTAGGCTCTAAGTCTTTTAGCATAAAATCGTAAACTTTCTGTTTCAAGTTTTCCATGTCTTTTGAATCTAGACCTTTGGTTTCTATATGATGATGAACTTTAGCCCTTAAAAGCCCTGGACCACCAACAAAGTGATTGTAAGAAAAATGATATGGATATCGTCTTTCACAGTCATAGAAAGACATGGGTACAATTGGAATTTGACAGTGAATAGAAAATCTAAAAACACCGTTTTTAAACGGAGCTAGTTTAATTTCTGGGGCAGTCACCAAACCCTCAGCAAAGATACAAAGGCTTAAACCCTGATTTAATCTTCTCTGGGCATGTCCATATACAGCTTTTCTGCTTTCAGGACTTTCTCTATCCACAAGTATACAAACTCTTTTATAGAAAAAACCAAATACAGGAAGCTCTACCAGTTCTTTTTTCCCAACAAAAACAATAGGGTTTTTACTAATTTGAAGCATAAGCATTACATCAATCATGCTTTTATGATTAGCTGTTAGCATATAATTCTTTCCCTTTAAAAGGGGTTCTGAAAATTCTATTTTAGGAATAAGACCCATTCCAAACAAAATAAGCTTAGCCCAAATATTTCTAGCTACCCAGTAAAATTGTGGATACCACTCTTCTTTAAAACAAAATATAAAAAATAGTGGCAGTGATATTATAATTCCAGTAGCAGCTAAAGTGTAGAACCATATATTGTATAAACCACACAAACCTATTTTAATATACCTAATCATTACTGTAAATGTAATTAAATGAGTGATATAATTTTTAAAACTATTACTTTTGTTATTAATTAAAGATAAATGTCTAGAATTTTAACAGGTATACAAAGCACAGGAACTCCTCATTTAGGAAATATTTTGGGAGCTATAATTCCTGCTATTAAAATGTCAAATGAATCACAAAATGAATCATTTTTGTTTATTGCTGATATGCATTCTTTAACTCAAATCAAAGATAAAGAAACTCTTAGCAATAATACTTACGCCACTGCAGCTGCATGGTTAGCTTTTGGGCTGAATACTGAAAAAACAATTTTTTATAGACAAAGTGATGTCCCACAAGCTACTGAGCTTTCATGGATTTTATCATGTCATTTCCCTTATCAAAGGCTTACATTGGCACATTCTTTCAAAGATAAGTCAGACAGATTAAATGACGTCAATGCGGGAATTTTTACTTATCCGATGCTGATGGCAGCAGATATTTTATTATACGATGCTGAACAAGTGCCAGTAGGAAAAGATCAGCAGCAACATTTAGAAATGACAAGAGATGTTGCGTCTAGATTTAACAACATATATGGACCAACTTTTGTGTTGCCAACTGCAAAAGTTAATGAAGAAACTCAATTAATTCAGGGAACAAATGGAAAGAAAATGAGCAAATCTAAAGGCAATATAATTGATATATTTCTTCATGAAAAAGCTTTGAAAAAGCAGGTTATGGGAATACAAACTGATAGTACTCCAATTGACCAGCCTAAAGATTACGAAACCTGTAATGTGTTTAAACTCTACAGCCTAATTGCTGATAAAAAATCCATAAATTCTTTAAAAGAAAAATATACTAAAGGCGGATTTGGATATGGCCATGCTAAAACAGAGCTTTTGAATTATATTCTTTCAAATTTTTCTAGTGAGAGAGAGAAGTTCGATTATTATATGTCTAATAAAGAAGAGCTTGAGGCTGTTTTAAAAATAGGATCTGAAAAAGCTGATAAAGTAGCTCAGAAGGTTTTAAGCAGGGTAAGAGAAAAGCTTGGATATAATTAGATAGGTTTTAGTTTAGAAATTAAATCAAAAAAATGTATTTTTGAGTATATGCAACTTTCTAAATTTATTAGCGAACTACTTATTGAGCACGACTGTGTTACTGTACCAGGTTTAGGAAGTTTTTTAGGAAACTTCAAGTCAGCTCATTATGACTTAGAAAATGAAAAATTTTATCCGCCCTCAAAACAAATATCATTCAATTCTCAAATCAAAGTAAATGATGGTCTTTTGGCCAAGTTTATGTCTGAAAAATCAGGATTAAATTATGATGATTCTTTAAAAGAAATTCATCAAGAAGTTTTAAAAATTACTCTTAGTCTAAAAAAAGATTCAATTTTTTTAAAGGATATTGGAGAACTAAACTTAAATAAAGAAGAAAACATTGTTTTTACCCCTTTTCAAAACAAGAATTTTTTGAAAGATTCTTTCGGTTTGTCTCCAGTTTTCATCAAAGAATTAAGTCAAGAAGATAATTTAAATAAAAAAGAACTTGTTTTTGAGCCAAAAGCAAGATCAATTAAAAGATCAAAATTTTTTCAGACAGCAGCCATTTGGGCTTGTCTAGTTTTTGGAGCAAGCTCTATTTATTACAATGTTAATAATAATATTTTAGAACAAAAACTAGCTTATGAGCAAGATTTAAGAGAAGAATCATTCTCTAAAGTTCAAAAAGCAGTTTTTGATTTAGGTTCTTTACCATCACTCACAATAAATGTAAAAAGACAAGCCTCTCAGTTTTATATTATAGCAGGAGCTTTTAGAGTTTCAAAAAATGCTGATAATCTTGTCGCAAGTTTAAAAGAAAAAGGATACAATTCAAAAGTTCTTCCATTAAACGAAAAAGGATTAAATCCTGTGGCGTTTGAAGGGTTTTCTAGCAGAGATGAAGCGGTTAAAAGCTTAAGGTCTATACAAAAAAAAGAAAATAAAGATGCCTGGCTATTAGATATTAATAGTTTAAAATAATATGCATCACAAAACTCCAGAAAACTCAAAAACAATTCAAACAGATCTTGTATTGCCTGGAGAAACTAATAGTTTAAACAGTCTTTTTGGTGGAGAATTGTTAGCAAGAATGGATAGAGTGGCTAGTATTGCGGCCATTAAACATTCAGAACAAATCGTAGTAACAGCATCTGTTAATAATGTTGCATTTGGAGAGCCCGTCCCTGTAGGTAGTATTTTAACTATAGAGGCAAAAGTTTCAAGAGCATTCAATTCTTCAATGGAAGTTTTTATTGATGTATGGAAACAAAATAAAACCAACCCAAAAATGACTAAAGTTAATGAAGCTATTTTTACTTTTGTAGCTTTAGATAAACAAGGAAAAACAGTAAAAATTCCTCAGGTTGTTCCTGAAACTGATCTTGAAAAAGAAAGATATGATGCGGCCTTAAGAAGAAGACAATTGAGCTTGGTTTTAGCTGGAAAATTATCTGCAAAAGAAGCCACTGAGCTAAAGGCTCTTTTTGACTAAATCAAAATGATTTTCACAAAACATATAAAACCGTATAGCATTCTTTTATTAAGCGTTTTACTAATAGGATGTAGTAAATCGCAAAAATTAGAAGTAAAATCTAATGATATTTACTTAAAGATTTTAGGCACTATACAAGACGGAGGTATTCCTCACATGGGTTGCAATAAAAAGTGTTGTAAGAACTATTTTTTAAATCAGAATAGAAGAATGGGGGTTTCAAGCATAGGGATTACCAACTTGAAATATGACACAAATTATCTCATTGACGCAACACCGGATGTAAACTTTCAATTAGAAAGTTTAATTGGAAGCGCCAATCCCTCTGAAAAATTAAATGGAATATTCTTAACTCATGCTCATATGGGGCATTATGCGGGTCTTTTAAACTTTGGAAGGGAATCACTCAATAGTGTAAACATTCCTTTATACCTAATGCCTAAATTTCACGATTTCATTCTTAATAACGGCCCTTGGAATCAGCTAGTAACCCTAAAGAATATTAATCTTTTTGAAATTAACGCAGATAAAGAATTAATACTTGATGACAATTTAAGTATTACACCAGTTCAAGTTCCACATCGAGACGAATATTCTGAAACAGTTGGATTTGTAATTAAAGGAAAGTCAAAAAAAGCGTTATATATCCCTGATATTGATAAATGGGAAAAATGGAATGTTTCAATTGTTGAATCGATTAAAAATGTTGATTATGCATTTTTGGACGGAACTTTTTATGATCAAAAAGAAATAAACAATCGGGACATGTCTGAAAT
>OCVQ010002238.1_pt1 | contig 13138 bp, 11 predicted proteins | sample 1539061 | NCBI WGS metagenome assembly OCVQ01 (sample SAMEA3355526, study PRJEB22509) | marine metagenome | biome: marine; feature: river plume; material: water | place: USA | collected 2010-08-08 | depth 0.5 m | reverse complement strand
CCAACAGGTCCTTGGGGTCCAACAGGTCCTTGGGGACCAGGAGGTCCTTGAGGTCCGCCAAATCCCTGAGGTCCTTGGGGTCCTGCGCATCCCTCTAGGTCTTCTATTGGAGTAAATACATCTATTAACTGCAATTTTGGAGTATTGCATATTCTCTGTAAAATAATTACTGGGATACTGCAATTAGACAGAATTGGGGTATTAAAATTACAGTCACTAGGCATAAATTAAATACCTCATTATTTATGAGCAATCAGATAGATTACTAATTGGTGAAATTGCTAATATTATTTTATGATTTACTCTATCGTCAATTATTTTTACTTTATCGTCTCCCTTTATGAATATTTGACCATTATCATTGGGAGTGGAGCCGTTAATAGAGTATATAATACCATTACAAATACCTAAGCTACTACCAGTATAAATATCATTTCCGTTTCCAAACCCAGGGGACGCATCTATAAAAATTTTTGAATCTATAATTTTTGACTCAGTGTTTAATCCAGGTAAAAAGTTTATTTTACCGTTGATTACTCTTTTAATATTGCCAAATTGATCTTTTATGTTTAATTGATCAACTGCTACGCCACCACACGATAGATAAAGCGATGGCTCTATTTCCAGTCCTCCATTAGAGAAAACTATTATATCACTAGAACTAAAGATATTTAATATCGTCTCTGAAACAAGACACCTTACTTCAAATATTTTTATTTTACCGTTTACTCCGATTATGTAGTTATTTGCCGTAGCCACAAATGGCCAAGTTGTATTACTTCTTGGTATGTATATGCAAATTGATTTATCTACTACGTTTCCGCTTGTACTGTCATGTAATTCAAAAAATAAATGTACATGGTCTGGAATTATTAAAAAATTACTAGAATACGTAGCTGGAGGAGTTGATCCCGGTGCACCACTATATATTAATGTTAGTTTGGGTTTATCTACGTGCTTTAATCTTGACCACCCCCTAAAATCCATGAAACATGAATTTGGCAATAAATTTGTTTCGTTATGTTCGCAAAAAGGGAATGGTCTGTTTTTATTTTCAGACAAAAATGATGGATAAGATGAGATCAATTTGCTGCTCCTATTTGTATTCCATTTGGAATTGAATTTATTCTTATTATCTGCCGATTATCTAATACATTAGATGGCTGACCTGAATCTTTTATTTTTATTAAAATTTTACCATTAAGAGTTGATATAGCATTCAATCTGGTTAATACAGTTATTGGATTCCCAGCGGAATCTATCAATGTGCAACACTCATCATCAACGGATGATCCAGAGGCATTAAAAATTATATCAGATCCTGTGCCATCTATTTTAATGTCTGGGGACTCAATAAAATTAAATATACCTGATTTTTTTTTATCATCTATGGATATATACTCTATCTGATTATTATTAATTGACAAAACACATGATGGGTAAACTCTAATTGATTGTGTTTCTCCGGACGCGTAAGGAGTTATTAAAACTTCTCCAATATTTATTATTTTTTTATAAAAATCGCTAGACAGTACAATAACCCCCACATTTCTATTGTATTTATTATATATTGATATTTTTTTATCTGTGCTATTTACTTCCTTGGAGAACGTATATGTATTATCAAGTGAATCCATAAAACTACCGTTAATTTTTTTTGAAGTAATAGATAAGTCAGTTAAAAAAACAAAAACGTTACCAAAACAAGAAATAGACAAATCTACAAAAATCCATTCAGGAATTGATCCAGTTGGGTCAATAAACGGAAATGACCTTAATTCATTTTGATTTTGCCAATTTTTGTAAAAAATATTTTCCATAAATAAATCAACTAGTTAAATTAGCCTCACTTGGCAATCTCCCATCAGCAAACGGAAATATATCTGTTTCTTCACATTTTTCCACATTTCCCTCTAGTCCAAGTATAATGTCGTTGTCCTGTTGGTATATATATAAATCGGATACAGGAGAAACAACGTCTAGTTGATATTCTTTTACAAGCCCAACACTCACTAATTTATAGCTTCCAATAATAATTTCTATATTTCCATTAACATCTGGAGATACTGTATTTATTTTTTGTATTGGGGTTTCAGGGCAAGAACAAAGAGTTTCGGGGATTTGACATATTTTCTTAAAATTTTGTGGATCGCTTAGGTAAAAGAGCACATCAGTTTCTTCAGTATTATTTGAATTAATAGATGTGGAAACCAGGCATTTTAATGAAGAACTAGGAATTATTTCTAATCCTGTTTGGTCGTAATTGATGCCATTTACTGCAGCGCCTGTAATTACTTTATCTCCTGTGCAAAAATAGCAATAATTATGTATAACATACTGGCCACTAGAAAATTTAATGAATCCGTAGAGATTTTCGCTTTTAACCCTTGATAAATCTCCAAAAACTATTGTTCCGTTTACTTCTACCGATGAGCATTGTTCAAGTTTTTCAGTTGAATATTCGTTTGATATTAAACAAGTAGAAGTAGCTATATCATTTCCTGACGATGCGTCTCTTATTGCTACTGAAACTATATATGGGGATATATTTACGCACGATAGCTCGGGAACAATATCTTCACTACTTGTTGCAATATTTATGTCAAGGATCATGTAATCTGGCAGAATAAACCCAGAAGACGAAATAAATTTGTTATCTATAAATGGATAACTCCTTATAGAATTTAAATTAAACCACTCGTGTTTTGATCCGATCATAAATGCTATATTATTTTATTAAGTACACGGTATCTCTATTATATCCCATGTATCTCTTGTTTTTGTTTCCCCGCACGAAGTTGAAGTTATTGGGACCCCAGTAACGCAAGTTGCACACCATTTATCCTTTTTACAGCCATAAGTCCCAATCCACGCTCCTGATGTATCAAGTTGCCCGCCATATATTCCGTTTGATTCGCATTTAATAGTTAAGTTGTTATTTCTTAAGTCAAATCCAGGGACAATAAGTGCTCTGTTATTTATAACAAAAGTAAGATCAGTGTACCCACCAGGAGAAATAGGAGCCATACCAGCAGATGACCAAACAAATCCTCTATAAAATCCGCTAGCTAATTCTGGAGTTGCATTTAGGTAGTCTTTGGATGTCCCACTGAGCGGAGGTACAATTCCAGTTGCGTATGTGTTAGTGCTTGCAGCAAACGATACCCCAGATTGAAGTATCCCAAAATTAAGAGGTTCTATTCCAAACCCGCCCGTAATACTTAATCCAATTTGTATATACAGTGGGAGAACGCAAGAATTTTGCACACTTACTTTAAATCTGTCTTCGTATACTCTAAGGTTTCTTATCCTAACTATAGGAGTCCTTGAAGCATTTATTTTCATTGCTACGTCATTATATAATAATGAATTGGCGACAACCATATCTGTTAACAGTTTACATAGCTCTTCAAGTTTCCTAGACCTCCTGCTTATCGCTTCGCTTATTGCTCTATATTTTTCGCAACCACAGCACGGCAGGCAATCACTTAATACCTGTAAGTGGTGGTCTATTTTGGCTAATGTAGTTGTGTCAAATGGCTTTTCTATTTTCTTTAAGCAGTCTTTTGTGTTAAAGAAAAATTCACCCTTTTCTGATTGAGCTCCAATATCATTTATGAATTTTATTCCATCGTCTTGTGGGCCATTTGTTGTCCTTTTGTTGGGATGTGCATCTATCACTAAAACAGAATCATCCTCCCCATCGGGGTAAATAGATATATTATTACCTGAAATTATCTTTTGATCAAATTCCCTGCCCCATGACTTTTTAGGCGGGATAGATTGCACAAATACTGTGTTGGTCTTGGTATTTGCTGCGGTTGGCTCTATAAAAATTCTTTTTAATGTCTTTGCTGAAGCAGTTGTAATAGACTTCTCTATTAATGAGTCCGAACTAGACAAGGAAGATAAATTTGATAATACAGTTGGATCAGTTATGGCACTTTCCCACGCTGGGCCAGGAGTGAAACAACAAACTGAATAATTTTCTGGTTTTCCCGTTATATCCAGGCTTCCGTGCGAAGCTTTTATTGATGCTCTTTTCCCTACTCGGCTCGAGCCAGAAGCCAATCTTGATATTTCTTCATCGATGGCAACTGAATTATCTGTTACATAATTTATTATTATTCTGTATTTATCGGATGAATTAGAGTAATTTATTGAACTTATGTAAACTGAATTTTGTTCGTAATAATCACTAAAAAAAACAAGATCTAAAAAAAAATCTTTAGGTATCTTATCGCTCGCAGTAGAAAGATTAATTATTTCACTAAAAGGAAATGATCTAACTAAATTTGAAGATTGCCATTCTTGATTAGTCGTCACAGGTTTGAAATAATATTTGCCAGCATTTCACTTTGCTGTGATTGAGTTGAGGATATTAATTGTTTAAGCATCTCTTCTTGATCTCTTAATGCTTCTAACGCCACGGTCAATGTACTTAAATCAGCACAACCGCAACATGATTTTGCGCAAGTATCTTTTATTAATATAGAGTGATCTGCAGCGTTATCAGTTATCTCAATGCAATCAGAATCATCAACCCAGAAATGCCCACTAGGATCCGGGCCAACTCCATTGATTGTTTTTATGCACGGTAATACAAAGCTAGATTGATTTTCGCAAGCGTCTGGCTCTGGTATAGTATTTTCATCCGCTATGGCGTCGATTCTTATAGCTCCATATGCGTCTGAGTTAAAGTTTTCGTAAGTTAACCTTATGTTCCTTCCAGCCCTAAGCTTTAATACTTCGGAAGCAGTGTAAATTAAATCACCTGAAGAATCGTAAATTATTGCAGATTTAATAGCTGGGATAGATATAAATGTTGTATTTACCTCAAAAAAAGTTGAATTTGCATCAAACTCAAATACCCCTATCCCCTGTTTTATTGTTTCACTTACATTACCAATCGTTAATGTGCCTATTACTGAATTATTTGATCCACTTCCGACGAAACCAAAATTTGAATATTGAGTAAAATTTATAGTTGATATGTTTATACTAGAAATTTCATACGTTGGAGTTCCATCCTGAGGAGAAAAAGAAATAAACACAATTATATTAGTTGATGAAATAGATAACTTACTTATATAAAAAAAACCATTTCTATATGAGCTTGGATGGCTTATCTGTGATGCAACAACCAAACTATTTGGAATAGTAAATACATCATTTACGTCTCTTCTACTAAGATTTTCTGCGATTGGATAATTCCTCGTTGAATTAGAGTTAAGCCACTCCGGAAAAATAATATTTTGAGCCATACTAGTTTATATATTAAGTTTCCAGTTTATCCCAGTAAATCCTATGTCACCCGTATAATTATCAAATATGGACGATACCGATGCCACTCTTTTTATTGTTGTGAGTACAACGTCTTCGGATTCTATAAATTTATTATCAAGCCCATTTATTTTTCCCATTACTAGGTCAGCAGATGTCAATGATTGTGGCACTGCGGTAGATCCACTAAATGTCTCAAATGAGACTAAAGAAGAGGCACTAGGATATTGATCAGCCATTATTATGTTTGCTGTATTTCCGCTGATAGAAATAGTCCAGTATTGTACCGCAAAAGCGTTTATATTGCCGTCCTTGTCGTCAAAATTAGAAATATTACTACCTTTTCTTAGTACAAAGTGAGTTGACTTGAATACAGCTACTTGAGTTGTTGACGTATTTTCTGACCCAAAAACCAAACTTGAAATAGACAACTTAGGCACAGCTCCCGCTGGAAATACTTGTTTTGGTATTTTTATCTTTGATACTATTTCACATTTTGTGTTTCCTGGCGGCAAAAATAAAACACATGGAGTAACACCATTAAATAAAGATTCTTTTGCGTTTTTTAATGACACAATAGACACTTCTCCACTATTTTCGGTAGAGCTCGTTTCTATTGTTAATTCTCCATAATTTCCAGAGACTCCTGGAGTTTGTGTTTCAGTTATTTTTATCCCAGATCCAGCCGTAAGCTTACTTACCAGTCCAGATAACATAAATTTTTGCGTAACTGGGTCAATTGAGGATATGCAGTCTTTAGCATTAGGCCCCTTTATTAAATTTAAATCAAGACGCAGATCTAGAGATAAATTTCCTGAATTTCCTGGGTCACCAGTCATGCAGTCAAATACCTGTATTGCTGGGGTGGCGCTTTGTAACGTTAAAACAATAGGTCTAGCAGTGCTGATATTTGCCTTAGAGAAAAATAATTCTAAATTCTTTTCATATTGTTCATCAGGAACGTATAGACCCCTTGCCACATAGTCATGAGCCCATGGAGAGTAAGTTTTAGTTGCATCATAAAGCGCTACATTCCACATTAATTCCTGGGGAAAACACACAAAATCTTCTAGTGATACTAATCCTATTCCATTGTTAGTTATGCTTACTGATTCAGTTGGTACTGGGGGCCATACTGCATTTAATGGGGTATCATACTCCCTTATGTATCTATATATAGATGATGAAGTATATAGACCGTCAAACATATTTACGTTAGTCCACCCTATTGTATCCTGTGGCATAAACACACAGAATTTATCAGTCGCTGACGGAGGAATAGCGGAAAGATCATTCTCTAGTGTAGTTGTATATGCCGATAAAGAATTTACCCCCTTCTTCACAAAGGAAACAGAAATACCTGTCCCATCTATCTCCACCCATTGCCCATAACTAGGCCAATTAATTAGTGGAAGAGTCGGCATACTTGGAGTTGTTGATTCCGGCAAGTCAAAATCTAGTCCGGTCCCATACACTATCCTTCTAACCATTTTATTTGTTATGTCTTTATATATGTCTATTCGTAATTCTGGCGATCCTGAGTATATATTGGTTGTCCCGTTTCCTTTTATGCACATTAACACATCAGTAGTTAATAAATTTTTAGAATAAAAATAATCTACATATTTATATGTTTTACTATTTGTACCCGTGTACGAAACATATCCCGTGCCAGAGGTATTTTGACTAGCTGCTGGCTTATTAGCTAATTTAAATTTATAGTGAGTATGTGACTCAAAAATATCTTTTTGTAGTGGCGAAATGAAGCACTCCTTATTAGACAAAAACCCTAACTGGACTAATGGGGCTCCTCCAATTTTTGTTATTTTACCTGGCTTCTTTCTTGATAGATAATACCTACCAGTAGAAAACCCAACTGATGGGTCTTCAAGCATTTGTGATACATTGGATATTCCAATTGACGTAATATCCTTTATCCATCCACTCATTAGTATGGATCCAAGATTTCCAGTAAATTCTACGTGTATGCAAATCCCAACAACAAATGTCCTAGCCGTCGCTCTATATGAGTTGTATACCGGATCTAATTCTCCTTCTGCAATTGCTTTTTCATATTTACCCGAAGATGAATTAAAATAAACCCAATCACCGACAGAAATATTTGACTCTATTTTTGCATTTTGTATTACTAATTTTCCGTTCTGAGCGCTGAAATCATTCAGTCTTTCATATAAGAATTCCGTTCTTTGTTGCAGTGCAGTAAGAGATCTTCCTATTGTTTGCTGATCTACTTTTTCCCCGTCAATAGGGGGCCTAACTATTGGTGTCCAGTTTGTTAACATTTTTATTTAAAGGCTATTGACCAAAAACAGTCTACATAACTATTTGCTTGGATTGTTATAGGGCTTGATAATGATAATCTACTAAAGATTATATCTTTGTGTCTGTCGTACGGATCAGGTGATACAACTAATGCTACGCTTATTATTTTACTGGGTCCATTTATCCCTGTTGATAAAAAATAATTATTAGGGTCTATTTCCCCTGATTGACTTGGACTTGCAGCACTTGTTGCAACAAATGTAGCCATGTTCCCCTTGTACACATCATTAGGGGTGGGAGAACTAAATTCATAATATTTATCTATTTTTGCTGAAGTCAATATTGGGATTCTTAAAAAATCATTTGCGCCACTTAGTGCATTAAAGTACGGTAATCCGTCTTCCCTGTTTATTGTTGGAGCGGGCGGTGTTGAATTTGTATTAGCGTAGTCATAGTACATGTGTGAAACGGCATAACTACTATTGCCGCTAACTAATTTAGCCATTATATCAGCGGCTCCATATAAAACTAAATTTTTCTTGTGCAAAATAGAAGTAAAATTATTTGTTATTTTATTTCTATGTCCAATCGTAACTATTCCAGTGCACGGCGACTCGTAATTTTCTATTATATTATTGCGCATTTTGGTATTTGTTTTATCTCTACATTTTCTACTAAATTATTAATAATTGAAAGATCGAATTTATCAATTAAAATTCCACGACTCGTATCACTTGAATTAAAACTATTTTTATAAAATTTACCAGCTTTTTGTGTGATCGACTTGCTGTCTATTGATATCATCTCAAGTAATTCATTTTTATCTTTGTAATCTAGCCAACTAGACCTTTCACTTGATGGATTAGGTAAATTGTTTAAATTTAAGTTTATTACAGTGCTTAAATCAATCGACAGAGAATTACTGTAATTATTAGATATATTTACCTCATCAACTAAACTTACATCAAAGAATAACATTAATATGCAGTTAACCGGAAGTATTATTTCTAGTGGATCAATTGCTTTAAAAAATATATCAAAGTTTTTTACGTTATTTAATTTAATTTTTATTGGAAGGATATTATCCTTGAAAAGGTCTTCGCAAAAAATTTCAGCCGGGTTTAAAAATATATCCTTCTTGGCCACAAAATCAGCATCAGTCTTAGAATTTGAATATTTTTTAAACAATGAGTACCCCCAGTTATTTTTCTCATTTGTTGACTTTTTTCTAAGTTTTTCCCAAAATTCATCAACATATTTTGTTTGCCCAATTAACGTAAAATATAAACCAGTAGAGTATTGAGAAGTTGTTTGTTTTTTTGCATATACCCCTAATTCGTATGCATTCGGGAAAGATATAAATCCGCTTGTGTTTGTACTTAATCCAGTTCTTAAAGGAATTGACTGAAGATCACTCCACCACCCCCTTTTTTTAATGTCATACATTTTTACGGTGTCTCCGATAGGTGTTCCAGCCTTGATCGTAGCACCGATGAATACATCATTTGGTGTATTTATATTTTGATCTAGTGAGTACACATTTTTGTCCGTAATGACCAATCTCCCGTCTGGGGTATCTGAAATATCTTCAATCGTTTCATATGGCTCAGTTACTACTGGGCATCCACTGATAACAGAAAGATAAGAATAGAGTGATTCATAACTAGATCCACGTGAAAGTATTTCAAAAATTTTTTGTATTACAGATTTGTACTGTTCTGTAGATTTTTTCGCATTAGTTATTATGAAACCATACTTTTGATACACCTGAAACACATCCTGGTCCACTTCACAGAACCATATGACTATTTCCCTGTCTATTTTACCTGTAATAGGGTCTTGTATTGTTCTTTTAGGAATTAAATCATTATCAAATGGGTTTTTCCTAAAAAATACTTTATTATTTCGTAACAAAAAATCTGAATCGTTAACTAAGGTAACAGAGGGATTAAATAATCTATTTACGGCAACCCCGGCAAGTCTAGACACACTATCTGAAATTGGATAAATATAGTCAAAGTTTAGTCTAGCTATTTTTCCGTACTCTAGGTACGAGTTAGTTTCATAAGTAGAGTACGTATTCTGGGACCCATAATTTCCACCGCTTCCATAACCTGGCAACTCTGAATAATTGTTTATTTTGCTCTCTGATATAACTAATGGATAAACATTTTTTCTCTTAAATACAGGAATATCATATATAGAAGAAGAATTTATAGTATCCAGAACATCTAGATATAATTCAGATAACATCTCAGAACTAGCATATCCAATTGCGCTTCCCATCGCTCCATTATCAAAAAGGGAAGACCAAAAAGATCCCAAAAATGTTGAAAAATTTTTACCGTATGTAAGGTCTTGGTTCAATTTATATTTCTATTATTGTTAGTGGTATGTCTGTGTTTCTGCAGTAATATGCTATATTGTGCTTACTGAACCCAAGATCTATTCGGTCATTTATTTTTATGGATGACTCTGAAGAAATTTCTACAATTTCTTGCAACTCAGTATTACTTAATATTTTTGCCTTAATTATGATGGGTATATCTATTGATATAATATTTTTATCTGAAATCAAACACGAAATTATTCCGTCTACTCTTACTTCTTCAACTGATGGATCAATTGAGTTTATGTATTCAATGACCTTAAATTGTAGCGACTCTGCGGAAACAGTGCTCGCTTTAACTTTAACTTTTATTTCTGAAGTGCTTATGTAACAAGGCACGCAAGCTTTTACTAATGTGTCAAATAACACTGATTGAGCTCCTTGTTCATTTACAAAATCTTGTATTTCTTTTATTTCTTTAACTGAGTCAGCAAATACCACTACCTCAATATTGTTATTTGTAATTATTCCAGCATCAAAAATTATTTCAGCTGTTGAATAAATTGAGTAAACAGACTCCTTAGTAGTGTGTAGAGTGTTTTTACTTTGATCGTACCCTCTAGTGGTTTTGATGATGCGATAGCTACCTAAATCATTTGATAATGGAGTTACTCTATTTATTGAATAAAAACCCGGTAAATCTTCTTTTTTTATTTTAATTAAATATTTACCAATAAAATCTGGATTATTGTAATAATCTGGAAACATATTCGGATCTGATGTAATCCTTGAAGCTATTTTCGTTGTGGGTGTCTCTGACAAAGCGTTTGAAGTTTTTACATACACATCGCAATATGACCCACACTTTATGCCAAATATGTTATACGAGTTTCTGGTCATTAAATCGCTATTTATTCCATGTATATTTATTTGAGTTATTGATGGAAACTTATCTTTTAGTGTTTGTTTTATTGATACTGGGGAGGCTAAATTTCTGGCAGACAATGATGGAATTAGTCTATTTATTACTGAGTCATTTGTTTCTTTATTTTTTCCCCCAAAGAAATCGGAAAAAGCTATTGCAGACTGAAATGCCGATAACGAACCATTTAATGCAAGAGGCGTATACTCTTGTATATTGTATGTCGATCCATACGTTTCCGCAATAACCGGAACCAATGCAAAAGTATTTAATGACGAACTATCTGAATATATTTTTAAGTCAGTTGACGCATTAGGAGATTTTGTCACTACATAATTTTGCTGTGGATAGAACCTGAGACCATTTGTATTTGAAAAATAAATAGTTTTATCTACCAAAAAATTAGTTGATCCGCTCTTTAGTAAAATTTTTACTGTTCCAGTGGCCCTGCCTCCATCATTTCTATACGTAGAAAAATTAGATAAAAGGGCGTCAACTATTTTATCGCTTGAAGCCTCTGGCACCTGCATTGCTCCAAGTAACGTATTAGTTTTATTGAATTGTTCGATTAAAGATTTTATAACTAAAAAAATCTGAGACATCGGCCTAATTACTACGTCATTTAAACTTGATAACTCAGAGAAATCTAAATCTGTGTAAAAATCAGACAGATACTGTCTTATTACTAATTGTGCTTGTAATATTTCTTCTTTAGAGAAATTTACGTCACTTAAATTAATACCTTCAACCAAGTTAAAATTTTCTATTGCATTGGGCATATTTAATTATATTCGTTAAACCATGTTACTGGTAGATAAAAATCATGTATTTCTGCTAATTGGGTATATAATACTAAGTGTAATGAAATTTTTCCTCCAGCAGTAAATTTTAAATTAATTACTTCTACTTTATCTATTTTTTCATCAACTGGAGTATTTTTAGTGTACTTACTTTTTATGTAATTCACAGTTTTTAAATTAGCTATTGAAAAATTTTGAGTCACCTGAGACATAAAAGAAAAATTAGATGACTTAAATATAGAGACTATATCAGAACCTAATAGTGGCTCCTCTTTTCTCTCTCCTACATTACTTAGCAATATTCTCAAATAGTTTTGAGAAGCTTTTAATTTACCTGTTATCACTAAAGACTGGGGCCTTACTCCTAGGTTTGACACGTTATCTGCGTCTCGCTCGTTAAACAGCGAGATATCTACTAATCTGTTGGAATAATTTATTGTTGTACTGGGCATAATAAATGTATTTTAAGTGTTACTCATAGCTGGGTTCCCAGTCCGGTATAGAACTAGCAACCTCTGAAACTACTGTTGCCCTTCCTCGAGTTGGTTCTTCCTCACTTTTATATAAATTTTTAACATTAGAAAACCCCTTTTCGTCATATGCAGAATATCTATATAAAATATGTTTTTCTAGATATAAACTATGCATGCCTTCCTGTTTCAATGGGGAATATTCGCCAACCGTCACTGCTTTATCGCCCTTTTTTTTATCAAGTAGTTTTTTTATCACATCCGCTCTGTCAATTTTTTCAAGATATTCATCTATGCTCATGGCTGCTGCCGCGCCATCTTCTTTTGCATTATCCATAAAAAAAGAAAAATTTTTAGATCCCGTCAAGGCGCTTAATTTTGCAGCCTCCCACGCTCCAAATACCTTTGCATATGTTTCGAGCGCTTTCATTCAATTATTTTTTCTTTTGTGTTCATGCCGTTTAATATTTTAGAGGCTATATAAGCGGACCTGTTTGATACCTCCACAGGAGATATATTTAGTTTGTGCCCTATTTCGTCGTTAGACATTTCTGGGTGCCCGCTTCTGCCAAGCTTAAAATCTAGTATTTTTTTATCTCTGGTTTCAAGATCATGATATACATAATCAGTCCATAAATTCAATTTATTGGATTGTTCATCTGTATCTTCGTCTTCTAACCCTCCCACAACTTGGCTTTCAGGTATTTCGTATTTTACTATTTTATTTAATTTTTCGAGTCTTTTTTGGCTTATACCCAGTATGTCTCGTATTTCGCTGTCGTCAGGTTCTCTGCCATTGTCTTCTGAAAAAGAATTTATTGCATTTATCATCTTAGCTGATTCGTCTGCGTAATGCCTAGATGCAGGAGCTATTTCAGCCATATCTTTTGATTCTCTATTCAACGGCCTAAGGTAATTATATACGTGGGTAGTTAGATTCGCTCCAGACAACGGATCAAATGTTTTTATCGCGTCTATGGTTAATAATTTTGCCCTGCCTTTTAGTAGAGACCTATTTACATTTTTTTGCTGACCAACTGACGTGTTCATT
>OCVQ010002231.1_pt1 | contig 13179 bp, 12 predicted proteins | sample 1539061 | NCBI WGS metagenome assembly OCVQ01 (sample SAMEA3355526, study PRJEB22509) | marine metagenome | biome: marine; feature: river plume; material: water | place: USA | collected 2010-08-08 | depth 0.5 m | reverse complement strand
CTGTTTTTGTTCGGAAATTTTTGAGTAAATTCACGAATCTTCATCTTGTTTTTTTTAACAAAGAAGACCGCTTGGTCCCTAAACTATTGCACTGTGGTATAATTCAGACTATTCAATTTTATTAATTATCATATTCTATATAATTAATATATGCTTTTTTTGAATCAGCTTTTTCAAGGGGGAATTTTCCTGTTTGTCCAATAACATCATCACTAACATCTTTTGTTATAAGAAATGAAATAGTTGATTTTTCATTTAATATAATTGGCATTCTAATAGCCCTTTCACTGAAGCCTGATCTATATACACAAGATCCTATTTTCCGTTTATCTAAATCAGTTAAAGTCGTGTTATTCAATTTTTTTATGAATATTCTTAAATCAATGACATCATAGTAATATTTAGAATCATAATCGCTTTGTTTTTTCTCATATGAAGAAACATAATCACCAAAAACATTAACTATTTCCCACCTTTTTCCTTCAGGAACGGTAAATGAAGCATTTGCATTTGAAAACTCTACCAACTTAACAACACTACCTTTTGAAGCAGTTGATGTTTTTGTTGATGTTATTAAACTATCCATTGTTTTTTCGAGACTTGAAATTGTTTTTTCTTGCGAGACTCTATCATTAAGAACATTTTCATATTTTGTTCTAAAGTCATTTATGTTGTTATCTAACTCTTTTTTTTGAGTTTCAATATTTTCGATTTTAGTGTTTAAATTCTTGTTTTGGCTCTGTAATTCTGTTAATGAATTGTTTAATTGAGAAACTTTATCCTCTAACTCTTTTTTACTTTGACCAAAGCTAACAGTGGAAATAAACAATATAACAAACAAGATTCTCATAATTAATATTTTAAAATTTTTGATTAAAAATAACAAATAATTGCTGACTAGTACGGAGTATAACACTAATTTCTTACAATTGCAATAACCATGCGATTAAAGAGGTTTTCGCCGAAGTATCTTATGTTTAAGCAAAAATATTTTCTTATCATTGAACATGTTAATGAAAAGAAAATATACATTTGAGCCGTTTTTATTTCGTATAAAATGTAACTCATTTTACTGTTTAATTTTATCATTGGCTATCCAGCGATTACCTTAGAACATACCCTCAAATTCGACAAGTTAATTTTTTTACTCATGATGGCTCCTTGTTAGACAGGAATTGCCTTTGGTATAGATGATGTTCAAAATTGATTCAATTCAGAAACGGCGGAGTTAAATTCCATTCTTGGCCTTGCCATAGAAGGAAGAATGCATTTGTTGATTTCTTTATCAGAAAGTGGATAATATAATCTTGAGTTGACTATCACATTATCAGAATAGTTATTTTTGACCTCAAATCATATTAAAACAAACTATGGAAGTTTTTATCGTATCCGTTTTTATACTAGGATACTTAGCAATTACAATCGAGCATTCGCTTAAAATCGACAAACTAATTCCAGCATTGGTCATGATGGCCTTGGCTTGGGCAGGTATCGCATTCGGTTTAGATTCATTTACGCAATGGTTTGATAGTAGTAACAGCACTTTAGTTGAAGCTTATTCAGCTTTAAAACACCCTGAACGACTACATTTGATGGAGGAAACTCTTTTGCATCATTTTGGTAAAACTTGTGAGATTTTAATTTTCTTAGTCGGAGCTATGACTATTGTTGAGATTACGGATCATTTCAACGGTTTTCAAGCTATAAAAAAAGCAATCAAAACGACAAACAAAAAGAAACTGCTTTGGATCGTTTGTGGTTTAGCATTTATCCTTTCAGCGATTATCGACAACCTAACTGCAACCATCGTTTTGATTACTATTTTGCGTAAAATCATCAAAGATTCTGAAACAAGAATTTGGTTTGCGGGTTTAATCATTATCGCTGCAAATGCAGGAGGAGCATGGTCACCGATAGGTGATGTTACCACAACTATGCTTTGGATGAATAATAAAGTGAGTTCATTACACCTTATAGAATACTTGATTGTTCCTTCATTGGTTTGTTTCGTAATTCCTACTTTTTTGGCCACTTTCCTTCGCCCATTTAAAGGGAATATTCCCATGGAAGAAGACACCGAGAAGGTCAGTAAAAACAGTAAATTCATGTTGTTCCTTGGTTTGGGAATGATAGTTTTCGTGCCTATTTTCAAAACAGTAACGCACTTGCCTCCATACGTGGGAATGATGCTTTCACTGGGTATTGTTTCCTTGGTGGCGGAGTTTAAAAGCAACCGAGAGTTCAGTATTACAGATGCAGGAAGTCACGAGCATACTCATGGTCCAACGTTTCGAGCCTTATCGAAAATTGAAATGCCAAGTATCTTATTCTTCCTGGGAATCTTGATGACAGTTGCAGCGCTAGAATCACTTGGATTAATTTTCAACTTCGGACAAGATGTGAATGCTGCTATTCCTGAGAATATCTTTGTGATGTTGATGGGTGTTGGTTCTGCTATCATCGATAATGTTCCTCTAGTAGCAGCATCAATGGGTATGTTCCAAGATTCAATGGATACTCCAGTTTGGCACTTTATCGCTTACGCTGCTGGAACGGGAGGAAGTATGTTGATCATCGGATCAGCGGCAGGGGTTGTAGCCATGGGAATGGAAAAGATATCTTTTTTCTGGTATTTGCGTAACATTACCTGGTTAGCTGTCGTAGGATACCTAGCTGGAGCTGGTGTATTTTTATTGCAACAGTCCATCTTTTAGAATATTGATAATAAATTAAGTAACAAAACGTTATAGGATTATGAGCTTTACCTTTTTACTTCAGATACCTTCGCAGGTAGCTGATACAGCAGCAACAACCATGGGTACCGAACAGCAATCGCTTTGGAGTATCGTCGGACGATCAAGTCAAGGATTTGGTTTAGTAATCAATATTGCCCTTGCTTTGATGCTTGGTTATGCGATTTTCGTTTTCGTAGAACGTTTTTTAGCCTTGAGAAAAGCCTTGAAAGAGGAAGATAATTTCTTGGCGAATATCAAAACGTATTTGAGCGATGGTAAAATTGACCAAGCGAAAGATTTGTGTACGCGATCTACTTCACCTTCAGCACGAATGTTGGAGAAAGGAATTGCTCGAATTGGGAAACCGATCGAAAGTATTGCCGCATCCATTGAAAATTCTGGAAAACTAGAAGTTCTAAGACTAGAGCAACGCTTGAGCTTCCTAGCTACTGCGGCAGGAGCAGCACCTATGATTGGGTTCTTAGGAACGACAATTGGTATGGTGAAAGTATTTATTGATTTGGAAAATGCAGCGACTCTAGAGATTCAAACTATCGCTCCGGGAATCATGACAGCCATGGTAACTACAGTTGGTGGTCTGATTGTTGGTATTGTAGCTTTTATGGGATACAATTATCTAGTTGGACGTATTGGAAATGTGGTGTACCAAATGGAAAATGCGGCATTGGAATTCATGGATTTGTTGAACGCACCAGGTAAAGGGAATTAGTATGAACTTAGGATCAAGAAATAAGATTAAGGTAGAAGGCGGAATGGCTTCGATGACCGACTTGGTCTTCTTATTGCTCATTTTCTTCATCATTATGAGTTTGATGTCGAACAACCAAACCCCGCTGGATTTGCCAAAGGCAGAGGATAAACTGCCGCCAGACCCAAATCCAATAACGGCAACGGTGTTGATTACAAAAGACAATCGATATGTTGTCATGCCTGGTGGAAGTATGGAAACCACGATGGAATTTGACGATATAAAAGAATTGGCCTCGGATGCAGTATTGAAATCAGGAGAATTGAAATTGAAAGTAGCAGGACATAAAGAAGCTTCTTATGAGGCAGTTTTTAAAGTTCTCGCATTGGCTCAAGCAAATGAGTGGGATCCTGTAATTGCTTACAATAAATAAATAGTAATGGCAGCACCTACAATATCAGATAAAAAAGACATTAAGATTGGACTTGTTTCGGCTGTCTTGGGCTTGGTATTGATTTTACTTTTGCTATTGTTTTTGTCATTCGAAGTAGCCTATCCTAAACCAGAGCCACCGAAAGTAGAGGCTTTTACTGAATTAGAGGAACTTGACCTAGAGAATCTGAAAGTAGATGCTGGAGGAGGAAGTGAAGGGAGTGCATCGAAAGATCCGGTAACGGAACCGAAGCCTGAAACGGAAGAGATTATTACCAATAATAAAAGTACTACTTCAACCACCAATACAGGAAAAGGTAAAAAGACAGACGCTGCTAATTCTCAAAATGATCCGTCCAATGCAAAACAAAACGATAATCCGTTTGGTGGCAAAGGAACAGGTGATGATGGTAATGGAAGTGGTGCATTTGGAAAAGATGAAGGAAATGGTTCAGGTTCTGGTCCTGGAGGATTAGGAGACGGAACTGGCCGACAACGATTGACAGATCCTGATGTGGACGATATTTATTCTGACGTGAATCATGTCATTTATCTTCGTGTCATTATCAATTCGGAAGGTAGAGTTTTAAGTGCGAATAATCTGTCTTCAAGAACGACGACGACTGATGCACGAATTATCAATAAAGTAAGAGCGGCAGTTATTTCTGATGTGCGCTTTTCCAAAAAACAAGGTTCGGGTCAAGAACAAGTGACGATAACGATTAATGTCAACGCGAACTAATTAGTCGTTCCGAATAGTTGTTTTTTTAATTTTCATTCCCCTTGAAATGCTTGAGTCAAATTACCAAGATACCATAGACTGGCTTTTCGCCCAATTTCCATCGTATCAATTGATGGGTTCACCAGCGTATAAACCGGGCTTAGAAAATGTCCAAAAACTGTGCGACGCACTTGGAAATCCACATCATGAATTGAAGTTTGTCCATGTCGCAGGCAGCAATGGTAAAGGCTCAACGGCATGTATGTTGGCTTCTTTCTTTACTGAAAATAAGCTCAAAACAGGACTTTTTACTTCACCCCATTTAGTCGATTTTCGAGAACGGATTCGTGTCAATGGTGAAATGATTGCTGAAGAGGAAGTTGTAGTGTTTTGTGAACGCATCAAGGCTTTGAAACTCGATTTCGACCCCTCTTTTTTTGAGATTAGTTTTACGATGTCTTTGGTTCACTTTTTAAATCAAAATTGTGACATCTGTGTGATAGAAACAGGATTGGGTGGACGATTAGATGCAACAAATATTATTTTGCCCCAAATTTCAATTATCACTGGAATTTCATTGGAACACACCAATTTTCTTGGTGATACGATTGAACAAATTGCTGAAGAAAAAGCCGGAATAATAAAAGAAGGTGTTCCAGTAATTGTAGGAAATCTCCAAGAGAAAACGAGTTCTGTTTTTGAAAAAAGAGCGAATTTATTGCTCGCACCAATTCATTATGCCGACAGTTACGCCATAGATTTCGATCAAGAATTTCCCCTATTGGGCGATTATCAAAAAAAGAATTTCAAAACAGCTTGTTTGGCCAGTTTAATTATAGGTCAAACAGGGTACGAATTCGATTTTAGTAAGTGGTCAGCTGCTCTTTCAAATCTCAATAAAAACACTGGATTTCAAGCACGTTTGCAAGTGATTTCTGCTACTCCAAGAGTAATTTACGATGTTTCGCACAACGAAGAAGGGATCCAACACACGCTCGACTTTCTCAAATCTGAAATGAAAGAAGGGAAATTGCATATCGTTTATGGTTCCAGTGCTGACAAAGATTTCGATACGATTTTTCCTTTGTTTATAAAAACAGATGTCTATTATTTTACAGAATTCACGAACGAAAGATCGACCAAGAAAGCGGTATTGGAAGAATATGCTCAGAAAAACGATTTAAATTACACATCATTTGAGAAAGCGCAAGTAGCGATGGAAGCTGCTCAACTTGCTGCAAATCCATCGGATACGATTTTAGCTTTCGGTAGCTTTTTCCTTTTACACGATTTTTTAAAATAATTGTTAGGTTTCGCGTTGCTAATAGAAAAAACCATATTATATTTGCACTCGCATCTGCGTAAAAAGGGAGTTTAGCTCAGTTGGTTTAGAGCATCTGCCTTACAAGCAGAGGGTCGGGGGTTCGAATCCCTCAACTCCCACATAAAAACCCAGTAACCGTAAGGCTTTGCTGGGTTTTTTGTTGTCTTAAACTTTTCTTGGAAAAAGACTTTTTTTGGCCCAAAAAGGGGGTGAAAAGGTATAATGTATGCAAATTTTTGCACAGTGCAATGCCATGATTTTATCCAAAATGGCAACATTAAAACTAGCTCTAGATACGCGTAGAGCAAAGAAAGATGAGACCTTCCCTCTTGTCTTTAAACTCTCCGTAAAGAGAGAACAATCACACATTACAGCCGGAATTAGTGTAAAACCGAACGAATTCCATGCAGAATCCAACCTAATAATTGGAAATCCAAAGGCAAATGAAGTATTAATGAAACTAGATGCCCAATATAGGAGCAGGTTTTACCAGTACATTATCAACCACCAAGGGCATGAACACTTTGCTGATGCAAAAGCTTATATTCTGAACAAACAGCCTGAGGAATTCACGGTAGCTGAATATTGGGAGAGCTTGATTAAAACGATGAAAGAAGCCGGTCGAGGATTCTGTCGCATTAAACTAAAACCTCATGATTTTTGTCATTTTTGATAAAAATTGAAAAACCTATGCCTCTGTTTATTAGTGATTTAACTTTTTGAAGAAAGTGTAATTCTATTGAAAAACGTTTGAAAAATAATTAATGCGACAGAACCAGAGATAAAGTTAAGTAACAGTTTATTATATTGAAAGACGTCTTTCAAGACTTTATCAAATCTTAAAAAAGTAAATAATGGGAAAAAGATGAAAGCAACACTTGTTGGAACGATTAAATTTATGACTTAATTTTGACTATCTCTGGTGAACATTAGTTTGAAGACTTACATAGAATCCTTGCCAGCGATAGTATATCGACTAAATCAATTTGGAATATCCCAAACGTTTTAGAATCAATCAAGGTAACTTCTTAAAAAGGCTCTAGAAAAAAAGTTAAAACCAGTTGATTTTACAAGCTGATTATAACTTTTCTCTATGCTATTTAATTCCTTTTTGGTTCCATCATTTAAACGCACCAAGTGATAATGAACAATCTCATAAAATAAAAGGTTGTATTCTAAATAACTGGTGTTGAATTTGGAGAGTTGGATCAATTTAAATGATGCTTCTGCGTTTTTTAAATTTCCCGAAATCATAGACTCAAGAGTAATAGCCAGCAGCACATTGGAATGGACATGATAACCATTCCAAGCTTCTGTTGATAGTAACTCGTTATAAAATAAATCCACAAGTTCATTAATTTTTTTAAATTCCTTTAGCAATAACAGCGTTGGAACAATTTCAATTGCAAACAAAAAAACATCACTTTTATTGTTTGACATAAAATCAAGCATTTTAAGCCAAATTTCCGAGTATTTTTCTTTGTTTAGATGATAATAAATGAGATTATAGGCAAAACAACGTCCTTTAAGCACCGAAAAGAAATCGTCCTTAATTCGATCAATTCCCACTTTTTTTGGTTTCCCTTTTTGTGATAAGATCAAATTGTAATTGATAATGAGTTCAAAAAACAACTCCTCATGTCCTCCGGGTATTGTCAAAGGAAGTCCTTTTTGAACAAGTACACCATAATACCCATTAAAATGTAAATAGTCGACATGCCAATGAGCAACACATCTTCTGAAGTTTTCGTTTTGCACCAATATTCCCAATAATTTTTCAACCTTCGCTTTTGGCATTTTTGACAACAAAAAACCCATATTTTGGGCAAATTTCCTTAAATCTTCATTGCTGAAAACTAAAATTTCATCGGTAAATAACTGCTCAACTGCCGCGTATTTTTGATTGTATACTAATGATTTAATAATTGATGCAATTTTTAAATGATAATCGTTGGAACCATTTTGCAAAGCCAACCAGTGAAGGTTTTCCCTTGTTACTTTAACAGCCGTTTCAATTTGAATTATTTTAGACCAATTTGCCCAATCTTCATCATTGTTGAAGGACTTAATGAAAGAAGAATAATTTTTATACCCCAAATAATTACTCAACAAATTGACTGTTTTATATGACGGTTTTGTTTCATGCAAAAAACCAAAAAAGCGACGCAATGTATTAAAACCAACTTTTGCTTTTGTTACATCTTCAATCGATTCGTGAAGATTTTTTAAATCACCTATATTTTGAATAGGCCGACCAAAGCATCGTTGAATTTCTTTTTTTAATTGGATATAATTATTTTTATTAGACATAAATTGGAGAAGAAATAACTTATACTTTTATTAGAAAGGCACCTAATGAAATGCAAGACAAAGAGACAAGTAACGTTGAATTGAGTTTTTCTTTAAAAAACAATACCCCAAATAAAATAGTTAAAACAGGTACGGTTAGTGACAAAAGAGAATTGAGATAAGGATCCGTAATTTTAAGTCCTAAAAACCCAAATACTAAAGCTCCAAAAACAACGAAAGCCATTATTGTACAAGATCCAATAAACTTGAAATTCAGGTATTCAGTTATACGCAACTTTTGACCAAGTAATACGGCCGCTAACACACCCAATGCGAAAACAATCATTTCTTGAAGTGCAACTGTAAACAAAGGCGACGCACCCGTGCTTAGATTCTTCCAATGGACGATTGATGAGGCCGAGAAAAAAAGAATCATGAATAAATAATTCAAGTGTGTTTTCAAGCCCGGTTTTTCCTCTCCTTTATTTCGGCTGAATAGAAATAATAAAAATCCAATAGAAATGGAGACGGAGCCTAAAAAATAGTTTTCAATGGAGAAATTTTCGAACCAATACAAGTACGTGCAACTAATTAGCGTGCCAAATAGGGAGTAAACCCCAAAAACCTTTAAACTTCCTTTCGTTAAACCGAAAAGCATAAACAAAAGACCACACCCACCCAAAACACTAGCGAACAATGCCGCCATGCCGAAATTTAAAAAATTGGATAGCAAGTCTGTTCTCAAGAAAACCAAAACAAGAGCACCTAACACTGATGTGAACAGTGCTCTCGTCAGAATTAAAATAAGAGGAGGATATGAATTCAATAACTGCTTCCACAATACGTTATTGAAGGCAAATAAAAGGATTGAGACAAGGAGAAAAGTCATTTTTTGAGAGAAGAATTAAGAACATTAAAGTTATAATAATTTTCACCATATGAAACCATTTAAAACAATAATGGGCTGCAAATGGGCTGTTTTTGAGAATTCAAAATTAGATATTTGTGATAATCTTTGATACCTTGCAATAAATACAGGGGGACCGAGAAATTATGTAATTCCCATTAAAACAATAATTAATATGTACAACGAGCAAATTGAAAACCTGATTAACCTTGCACTTGCTGATGGTGAATTGACTGAAAAAGAAAAACAAATTCTATTTAAAAAGGCAGAAGTAGCTGGCATCGACCTTGACGAATTTGAAATGGTACTCGATGCCAAGCTATTTCAAAAACAACAGACTGTTAAGGCAGATGCCCCATCTGTTGCTGCTCCAAAATCAGATAAGTTGGGCGATGTCAAAAAATGTCCTGCTTGTGGTTCTATGGTTCAATCATTCCAGATAAAATGTTCGGACTGTGGCACTGAATTTAGAAATATTGAAGCTTCTCAGAATATAACTAAGTTTTTCGAAAAACTTGATGAACTTGAATCAAATAGAAAGGAAAACTTGTATGACAATCAAAAAAAGGAATCAGATACTTCCTTTGGAACAATGATGAAGTGGCTATTTTTTTACCCTATATTAATACCATTAAAATTAATTTCTTTTTTAATAAATAAATCAAAACCTCCCAAATGGTCAACTACTGACTCACGAAAAGAAGAGATGATTATGAATTTTCCAGTACCCAATTCACGTGAAGAAATCATAGAATTCATTACGTTATCAGTAAGTAAAATTCAAAATGTTAGTACTATGAAACGTTTTGATGAAGAAGGGAAATACCTTGCCAAATGGAACTCAATTTGGAAGAAAAAAGCTGAGCAAGTCTTTACAAAAGCTAAGCTTTCAATGACAGATGACAAACCAACAATTCAATCTATTGAACAAATACTTATAGAAGCCAACGTAATTCAAATTAAAAAATAAAAGTTATGGGACTATTTGGAAAAAAATCAGAAGGTGGATTAATGGATGTAATCCGCTGTGATGAGCAAGAATATCTTGTTTGGAAATGGCGACCATCGGGCGATGCAAACACTACAAAAAAAGAAAATGCAATCCGCTACGGGAGTAGTCTTCGAGTTAAAGATGGTGAGCTTGCCGTTTTTGTTTACCAACAAAAAAATGGTGCAATGCAAGATTTTATAGTCGGGCCTTATGACCAAACTATAAAAACAGCAAATTTTCCAATACTAACTAGTATTGTGGGGTCAGCATTTGGCGGAGCATCACCATTTCAAGCAGAAATATATTTTATGAACCTTTCGGGTAATGTTCAAATAAAATTTGGCATTCCTTATTTTGATGTTTTCGACCCCCGCTTTTTGGACTTTGCGGTACCAATGGCAGTGCGAGGAACACTTACTTTTAATATTACAGATTATAAAGGTTTTTTAAAATTAAATCGTCTAATCAATTTTGAATTAGATGATTTTAAAAAGCAAGTAAAAGATGCAGTTGCAAAATATATAAAAGCTGTAGTTACCAACATTCCTGCTGATAATGGATTACCCGTTTTGCAAATGGAAAGAAAAATCATGGAAATAAATGATTTAGTTGCAAAGTATTTAGGTGCTCGCCTTGAAACAGATTTTGGTGTAAACATGAAAGGTTTGGATATTGCAAACCTTGAAGTTGACAAAGAAGCTGAAGGATATGCTGAATTAAGAAAAGTTACAGCAGAGCAGACGACAAAAACTGTTGGAGCACAGACAGATGTAAATATCAAAAATTTACAGGATACTCAGGAAATCAATGCTACGAATATGGAGGAAACACTTCGTATTCAAAGAGAGGAAGCTCAAAGAGCACAAAAACTTCAAACAGAAGGACAAAACATATCTGTTCATCAATTAAACCAGCAAGCAGAAGTAGCAAAAACTGCTGCTGAAAGTTTGGGTAAAATGGGTTCTGGCGCCGGTTCTGGCGGCGGCGGAATGGATCCTGGTTCTATGATGGCAAGTATGGCAATGGGAGGAGCAGTTGGTCAAGGAATGGCTGGATCAATTGGAGGTATGATGAGTGGTATGAACCAAGAAAAACAAACCCCACCGCCACCGCCACCACAAGCTCAATATAATATTTCTATTGGTGGCCAACAAACTGGCCCTTTTGCTTGGGAACAATTGCAACAAATGGTACAAAGTGGTCAAATCACAAAAGATACTCACGTATGGAAACAGGGTATGACAGGTTGGGAATTGGCAGGTGATGTTCAGGAATTATCTTCATTATTTGGTGCAGTTCCTCCTCCTCCTCCTCCTCCTCCTGCACCTTAATTTAGTATTAACACTTAAATAATGTATTATGGATGATAGTAGCTTTTTTTCAATGGACAGATTAGTTGAATTCGGTATGGGTATGACTGTTGCTCAACAAATGGTTAAAACCATGAACCAATCTATGACTAATATGCATGTGCCGGGAGCAATGAACCCTATGGAAAAACCACAGCAACAGTTTTTTTATGCAATGATTGAAGGTAAGCAAGCAGGACCTTTTTCTGAGAAGGAATTAGCCCGTTTAATAGCCGAAAAGAAAGTTGTAAAAGAAACTTATGTTTGGATGCCAAGTTTGCCAAGTTGGAAAATGGCAGAACAAGTTCCTGAGGTCCTAAAGTTAGTTGCATTAGCACCTCCACCATTTCAACAAAACAAATAAGATTATGAAATTAAATTTGGTACAAACATTAATTGCTATTTCCTTGAGTGCTTTGATGGCATTTGGAATCTTCAATTATAATCAGAGTGAAAATAGTACTCTTTTCAGTATTGGTGGTTTTTTATTTCTATCCTCTACCTTAATATTTTTAATCGCAACTAATTTTGAATTTCCGCGAACAACTACAAACATAAGGGCTTTATCTGTATTTTTCTTCCTAATCGCGCTAACCATCAACTTGATTTACACTTTTGCAGGGTTTTCTGCTCAATCATACATTATCGTCAATGGTTTTTGTTTTGTTACCTTCTTTTCCATTTTAAATTTAATTTATAGAAGCAAACAATAATGCTGAAATTTCGAATTTTATCTGATTAAATTAAAAGTTCTCGAAAAGACATTGATATCGATTAAGTAAGGGATGAAATTCTAAAAAAATTGAGTCTTTATGTTTAGGAAGTTGATTTTGGATTGTCAAATATGAAAAACAGTACTTTAAACAGATTGAATACATATAGTATATATTGTATAGTCATGTCGAAAATAGCAATGTATTAAGATACATGAGTTTTTGAATTTGAACGTCTTCAAATCAAGAATAATCTTATTCGATTTAAATTTCAAAAAATCGAATTAAGAAATTACTTATATTTTCAATCTTAAATAACAACTTTTATGAATCAAACTTATTTCAAAATTTGTTTTTTATTTAATATTTTCGATTTAAGCCATCCTTATTCAAAGTAAAATCTCTCGATATTTATTAAAAATAATAATATTTCAAAAGAATGAAACTATAAAAATAGTGATTGTATGCACAAAGTAAAATTATCTCAAAAGTTAAGGTATCGATTTGATAACACCATGAGCCGAGGGCCAGGTGCATTAATCTTGTGGTTAGCCATTCTAACTGGTATCATGATCATAATCACGACGATGATTGTACTCATTTTCAGGGTTTTTCCAGAAGGAGAAAATTCCTCCATTGAAATTGGTGAAACCCTTTGGCAAACGTTAATGCGCGCCATGGATGCAGGAACAGTCGCAGGTGATAATGGATGGGGATTTCGTTTAATCATGTTCCTTGTAACGCTTGGAGGTATTTTTATACTATCCACTTTAATTGGTATTCTGAGTTCCGGAATTGATGAGCGATTACAAGAACTCAGAAAGGGTAGAAGTTTCGTAGTTGAGAAAAATCATCAGTTGGTCTTAGGTTGGAATTCGCAGATTTTTACAATTATTGATGAATTGGCAGCAGCCAATGAAAATCAGAAAAAGCCGAGAATTTTAGTAATGGCAGAAGAAGATAAAACCATGATGGAAGATGCAATTCGTGAAAAATGTGAAAACTTGAG
>OCVQ010002218.1_pt1 | contig 13229 bp, 12 predicted proteins | sample 1539061 | NCBI WGS metagenome assembly OCVQ01 (sample SAMEA3355526, study PRJEB22509) | marine metagenome | biome: marine; feature: river plume; material: water | place: USA | collected 2010-08-08 | depth 0.5 m | reverse complement strand
CTTGTTTAAAGTCAGCAATCTTACCTTTAGCCCAATCAATAGGACCTTCTTCTAAATCTTCTGGACCTAGTTCAACTGGCTTAGTGCCTTCTTTAACTAAGTTGTATATGTAAGGGAATACATCTGATAGTTCTTCGTTAAACTGTTTGATAGTTAGCTCGTCTATCCAGTTCTCTGCAACGTCACTTGGTACGTCTTCCATCATAGGTGTTTCAAATGCTTCGAATGTTTCTTTGTAATATGCTGGCTTTTGTAATGACTCTACAGTCTTTTTAACTAACTGCATACGCTCTTTAACAATGTCCATATATCCTGCTAGGCTTTCTGCCATTACTGCTGAACGACCCATGTAAGTTTTAAACTTACGTAACTTTGCTAATTCTTCACTTAAACTTGTGATATGCTTACCAAAGTCATCATGTGGCTTGCCACCTTCTGCTACGTGACGGGCCATTGCTCTTGCACCACTTAGGTGTTTAAATGGATACTTGAATCTTTCGCCATCTGCATTTTCAACATATATTGCACCAACTTTTTGTGTACGTCCTGTAGCACTTTGCTGGTTAATACTTTCTGTATGTTTTATCATTAGTCTAGCACTATCAAAGTTTTGGTAACTTATTCTTGATGTGCCGTATAGTTTTGATTCATTCATGTGATCATCCTCAACGCGGTTTTGAGCTAAAAATTTGTAATCTCGTTTATCTAGATTGCTTTTTGTTATATTACGTGTATCAAAATTCAGCAATCTTTTTTTACTAAATTGACGTAACTCTTTTAGAAAATTATACCAATTATCTCGTGTCATTGAATCTTCGTTTGCAACAAAGTCATTTGTGTACATAACTGCTAGTGCATCTTCATCTAATGATATGCTAACTTTACCTAGCACACGATCTGCTTCTTTATATTGAAAGTCGAAAAAACGTGCATCAGTTGCTACGTTAGTTACATTGCCTTCAGCATCACCGATAGTAACACTTGGAAAACGTCCACGTATTTTATCGAAAAGGTCTTTTGATATATTCTCTAAGTTCTTCATGTTAATATTTATCAATAATTGCTACTAACGAAGATCGGCATGGGTGCATCATAGTCTTCTATACTTTCCGCCTGGGTAAATGTATTATACACTCTTGGATCCCAGTCTTTTAATACATCCATCATTCTAAGTGCAAGTAATGTTGCACTTACTAGATCATCGCTTATTCCTGATTTAGCTTGGAAGCTACTTCCTGTAGCAACAAAGCCTTTTAATTCTGACAATAGAGGCTTACTGCGTATAAGCATTTTGTCATTTTCTACCATTGTTTTTAATCGACTACATGCTGTAATCTTAGTACCGTGTGTAGTATTAAAGCCTTTACGGAACTTGCGCACATGTCCTTTTCGAATAGGTTCAGACACAAATAGTCCTGGTATATTCTCTTCCCCGAAATCGTTTATAACGATTAGTGCCGCTTCGCCGATGCCATTGTTTTCTACACTCCAATACACGCCATTGCTATTGCCTGTTTCTTTTGCTATATAATTACAGATATCCGACAGTACACGTATTTGCCCTGGTATAGCAGTTTGATTGTGTTGCCACTCTGCTACTTGTTCATAACTAGGTAATTCAAATACTTGTATAGCCGCATTATCTCCGCCTGTGCCCATACTAGGATCAAGTGCAATACAATATGTATATTGCGAAGTTGGCTTTTTATACCAACGTGTTTGACCCATATTTAATGTAGGGTTAGTGCCTTCCATGGCCGCAAGTTTAATACTATTGATAAGTGTTTCATCAAATACTAAAAACTCACATCCGTATTCACGTCTAAACTTTTCTTCGCCAATACGTCCAATTTCTGCTATTTTCCATTCTTCATCACGATCAGGATGTTCTTCCCATTGTGCTACAAAACTATGGAAGCCGTTTGAACCTAATTCTTGTTCATTACCATGTGCATCAAACTTGTCTTCTGCTTGTTTCCAAATAGTAGCAAACGTATCTTCATCACTGTTAGGTGTACTAGTAATAATAGCACGACCACCTGTTGCTAGTGTAGGTGATATTGATGTCCAAAATTCTTCTGCGATGTTAGGTTGCACAAATGCAAACTCGTCACAGTATAGTAATGATATGGACATACCACGTCCAGTGTTTCCAGTAGTTGTTTGTGATACAATTCTACTGCCGTTTTCAAATTCAATTGAGCCTTTGTTATATGATGTAACACCTGCACGTATGTGATCTTCACACGTTTCATATATGTAACGTATACGTGCCATAATCTCTTGAGCACCTGTGTATTTGTGTGCCGCAATTAGTATAGTTTGATCAGGTACAAACATTGCATACCATGCAAGGTATATTGCCGCACAAGTAGTTTTACCTGTTTGTCTAGGCATCATGTTTATATTAAAACGATAGCTGTGATAACTGTGCATCAAACGTAGCTGATACTCATAAGGATCAAACAACAATTTACCTTTTACAGGGTGTTGAATAAAAGCAAACTTCTTAGCAAAGTACAAGTACCCTTCATCAGGATCTGTACATGCTAGTAAGTCAGCAATTTGTTCTTCATTAAATGTTTCTTTGGTATTAGCTTTTTTAGTTAATACACCATCTAAACTTTTGCTCATGTTAGTATTTAACCAATGTAATCGTCATAATAGCCCGTATCGAACCTAAGATCAAACAACTTACGTTTGTCTTGTTGTATTAGTACAGGTACTGGTGATGCATTAGGACCGTTAGTAGGCTCGCTCCAAAGCCATTCGTAATCACCGTTGTCAATTTTTTTGTGTAATTTTTTTAGTCGTCTACGATTGTAGTTAGGACAAATATAAACAATGGCCTGGTTGTTGCCTAGTGGCTCAATCTCTCCAGACCATTGTGTAATTTTTAATTCGCCTTTTTTAAGAGCTGCTCCGCTCCAAGGACATACAGGTTTAATGTGTTGGAAATATTCTTCCCAATTAACCTCTTGACTTCTTGCCACGACTCTTTTTACCTCTAGAGCCCTCTGTTGTCTTGATATCTTCGTTGCCACGTGATGCTTTTAATTTCTTCTTACCACGTCCACGTCCTGCCATTATAGCGCCTCTGCCCTCAGCAGTTTTCTTTTCGCTTAGTGCGGCCCAAAGTTGATCTCTAATTGATTCAACAGCTGGATCTTTTACACGAATTGCTTTTGGATTTTTTGGTCTATGCATATCATCGCCTGTTGCAATAATATCATCTTCACTACCATACTCTTCGTCTGGTGAGTTAGCCCAATTTTCAGATGCTTCTTCTTCTGCAGGAGCCTCATCATCTTCACCAGCTGACATAATAGAACGCATAGTTGCCATATCCATTTCTTGTCCTTTTGCTGGTAGTTCCATTTCTGGTTCATGATCATGTACTACTGGTAACTGCGGAGCATTGTCAATTCCTGCTGCCTGTTGCATTAATGAAATCAAATCTGCAACATTTTCTTTACCTGATGCTGTAACACTTACTGTTACTTCTTGTCCGCCACCTGGCGCCATTTGTGGTGCTGATGCGTTCATTGGCATGTCGCCACATTCTTCTACTGATTGTATTGATTCTAAAATTGACTTCATGCTTCCTGCATCTGCTGGACCTGCGGGCTTTTTGCCTTGGCCTGCATCATCAAAGTTTTTTAGAATGTCTAGCATATTACTCATAATTAACTCCCTATTGGACTTTTGCTGTTTGTTTCTGTTGTTATGTCTTTGCTCTCTCCAGCTGTTACACCGGCTACAGGATCAACTTCTCTTTCCTTACGAGCAACTTCTAACTCTTTTAACAGGTCCATAACACGATTTTCACCTACTGAATCTTGACCGCTTTCGCCGCCCATATCTTCTGTGTTTAATATAGATTCGTATGGCTCTTCACCTTTTGGTTCTTGTTGTAGCTCTAATGGTTCACCTGGAACTCTAACTACTATGTGTGCCGCTGGTATATTACAATTTGCGGCAATGTAATTTTCTAGTACTTCGCTTGTTGTAGGATAGTTAACATCTATCTCCCAACACTGTACTTCCATATTTTTTAATGTTGGAAAATCTAAAGGAGCTTCCTGTATTGGTGTCTTCTTCATAGATGAAATACTTTGAACACTAAATCTTTCTAAAGAAGTTTTTAATTGTGCTTCACAGTTTTCAGGAAGATCACCTGCAACCTTAATTAAAAAGCTATAAGTTTTCTTTGATTCTATTAATATATCGCTAAATGATTTCATCGTTAATTTCCTATTATATGTTATTTATCTTTATCTAAGCCTTTTAGGCGTTCTAATAGACTGTTGCGATCTGTAACAACATATCCCTCTCCGGATACTAATCCGTCATCACTACCATTAGTATCTGAATCCATTTTTTGTTTTTTGAGTTGAAGTTCAATCATCTTTAACTTCTTATCCATCTTTGCTGTTTTTGCGTCGAGGCTTGTTTTTAACATATTACCAGCAACTTCAAATACTCTACCACTATAACGACTTTCTACATTCATACCTAGTGTCATTAAATCATCATAGGCATCTAATGCACGTTGAGCAATATCTTCTAATTCATTGTCTGCTTTATCACCTAACCCTTTTACAGCTGGTAAAGCGGCGGCAATTTTATCGAAGTCAGCCATTGTGCTAAACGTATCTTCTTGTTCAACTATTGCCGCTTGTTTCTTTGACGCATTATCTTGTTGCTTTGCATCGTTGATAATGTCTTTAGAATCAGGCAAATCTAATAGTTCTTCTAATTTTTTTGTCATAGTAATACACCGTTATTATACATGATATTTATATCTTTAGAATAGCCCAGTAATTTAAAATCTCTTTTGTATGCTTTATGTACTTGTTTTATAGTACTCTTTGTATAATAGTTAATGTATTCATTCTTACTATTAGTTTTATTTAAATGCATTAAATCTTCTGTTGTACCTAGTATGCGTTTTAAATAAGTGTTTACTTGATCTATTTGTTCAAAGTAAAAAAGACAATCTACATCTTTGTAAGGGTGTTGAAAGGAACCTAATGGAACATATGGAAGTAACGTACAAAACTCTTCAAATGAATTTGGCTTATAGTTTTCATTCCATTTGTGGTACCAATCTAAATTAGATGTTTTATTAAAGTAAACATCAGTTTTTTTCATAAGATCGTCCATATCTACTTGATGCAAAAATCTATACAAACTGACTGCTCGTGAATATGGATTTCTAGTAATAGCAAACGTTTCCCCTAACGGAGCATCTAATGATTGCAAGTCTTCTGGTGTTGCATGTGATAACTCATGTGATGACCAAGATTCTTGTGCGTGTTTTAAAATGTATGCACTAATACTTTTGCCAGCTGTTTTTGGAATATGTACAAATGTATAGCGGCATCCTAAATGATTAATAAATGTTAGATTCATCTGCGTCGACCTTTATGAAATATGTCGCCCTCATTAACTACCCTAAAAAATATTTTCTTTTGCTTACACCATATTCTTGCGGCTTCCCATTTAGCCTGATTAATAACATAGTGTGCTTGGTTAGCTCTAGACTTTCCAAGTTTTTCTTTAACTGTTTGATTTTCTGGTTTGACTTCGATAAGCTCTACACGTTGCTTGCCATCCTTGCCGCCGTATGCAATAAAGAAGTCAGGTACGTATACAGTATACTTGCCTGTAAATGGATGTCTATATGGAATTTGTACTGCTTCACTAGCCCACTGTTGAACACTAGGATGTTCGTCACAGAATTTCATAAAAGCAAACTCCCAACTTGACCTATACGTTGGTATTCTTGATCCTATATATTTTTCTGCATTTTTTGGAGTAAACTTTCCTTGTGCAAATCTACCCATAGCATTAGTTAAACCTTATTGTAAGGCCGCCCTTTAAATTCAAAGGACCTCTAATTTCCGATGGACCTTGGTTAGTACCATTGTATGGTGCTTCATATAAAATTACTGGTGATGACCCTGCTAGACTTTTAGTCTGTAGCCATCCTGAATCAAAAGGGTCTGAATAGTCGTCACCAATAAACATAGTAGTAGCGTCTTGCTCTTCTAAAGTATTACTAACATAATCTTTTATATTTTCCCAATCCCAGCCTCTGTTGTGTTCTAATACAGTTGCTAAGAATCCACATGCAACTGGACATGCGGCTGAAGTACCGTTAAAATAAGTATCTTCTGCTGTTCCGCCATCTGCTGTTAACCCTGAGTAAGTATTATCAAATCTAGGTACAATACTAGAACCATCGCTAGGTGAAGCCGCGCCTAATGTACCATCTGCTGGTGCATAAAAATCCACTGCTGGACCACAATCACTATAATATGCCTTGTTGTCAATACTACCTATAGCAGTACCTTCACTCCAGTCATCATCTAGTGCGCCAACATTAATTGCTTTAAATCTACCATCAGCTGTTGGTCCAACACATTGTGGCCAACCAGGTCTGTTTACAGATGCATATGCATTGTAATAGTTTCCTAATTCAATTTGATTAGTGTCGTCTATAGTTGCACCACTTGCACTCCAGTGAAAGTTATCCCAATTAGGATGATCTGGTAACACCTGTTGCTGGCTGTCATTACCTGCGGCCATAACTAATATTACACCTGCGTCTGCGCATTCATTTGATGCTGTAAATAAACTGTTTGGTTTAGGATAGTGTTTTACACGACCATCGCCATTAGTTCTTATAACACGATAATTGTTAGTTGCAGTAGTATTACTACTAAATTGATAGTCAGTACCTCTAAAATTAGACCAACCACTAGTCCTAGTTGATACACGAAATCCCCAACTATTAGAACTAATAGTAGGATCTTGTTTTCCGTAAGTAGGATTAATAGGCTTGTGTAAGTGGAATATTTTCATTACATCAAAATATTGTTCGAATCCTAAAAACGAAGAACCATATGCATCAACAACCCACTTGTTAGCATTATATGCCCACCCATGTGTTTTACCAAATGTTAAACTTGCACATTGTGTTCCGTGTGTTCCATCGCCTGGTCCTACAGTATTTGAACCATGAGCTCTGTTTCTAGTATAATTGCTTGTTATAGTTACAGTACCAATATTTGCAAACTTTGCTGAACGATTAGAACTATTTGCCCACCAACTTCTTGCTACACTTTCTACAGGAACACCAGTACCATCCCAACGTGTAATTAATCTATTACTTGCATCTGCATTAAAATAATCAGGGTCAATATAGTATGGACTATCTAATACTAAATCTAATACGTTACATAAAGGAGAAGTAGCATTACCTGCATCTCTGCCGTCTCTACTACTTAATAAATTGCCTGGTATAAAATCTTGTGGAACTATGCCAGCTTCACTTCCGGCACCTGAATTAACTGTGTCATTTATAAATTCTGGATGTCCTATCCAGCTTCCGTTATCGCCTACAATAACATCAACACCTACGCCTGTACCTCTTTGTGCAGGAATGTCTGCTATTACTGCTGACCTATCTCCGCCTGCCCAAGGATTTGCTTTTTGTCTCATACGCAACAGTTGACTTGTTACTGCGCCATTGTCGACATTTGTTGTTCCGCTATAGTTTTGACCATAAGCAAGATAATTTCTTACATTGCTAGTGTATCTATTTTTCTGTGGAAGATCACAACGTAATTGGTCTGAAGGAATTTGCATGTCTGGATAACGTGCAACATCAAGATTTACATATTCAACTTCTGGTAGTTGCTCAACTTCTGCTTTTTCAGCATCAGTAAGCATGTATGTACCTCTTGTTAAACTTTGTAATGTATAATTTTCACAAATAACTTCTCTGTCAGGCACATTACTAATTGATGTGCTAGTAGTAAGATATTCGTGTACTGTATCAAATGCATCTTTAGATACTGCATTTATAATATAATATTTTTCCATGCTTTACCTTTAATGTAAATCTACCCAACCAGTGGTACTGTCTCCTGTGTCGGCTACATATGCTTGAACCTTGCCTGTTTCGGAGTTATAAATTGTGTCTCCAAGTGCAGGTGTTAGTCCATCTCTTTGTGCATTTGTAAAACTAGCTAATCTAAATGGACTTTGTGTTACTTCTACTCTTGTTGCGGCAGTAAGTTTAATATTAGCTTCTGAGTATAATTCTGGATCACCTGGAGCAGTTGCTATAATGTTACCTGCAACAGTTAAATCGTTACTAACTGTAAGATCATTATCTACTGTTAAATCACTGTTTATTACCAATGCAGGAATAATAGTAATACTACTCGAATCGTCTGTATCAATAGTACTTGTGGATAACGTAAAGTTTCCTATTTGGTCGCCTGGGTCTTGGAATGTATATGTTCCGTCGCCGTCAGTAGTTAGTACTTGACCATTTGTACCTTCAGCAATACCTAAGTTTAATAAAGTTCTTCCTGCTAATGCGTTTGCTACGTGTGTTTTAACTGCACGTTCAGTAACCAATGCACTTGCACTATTGTCAGCCATAGTTTCATCATTACTAAACTCATCAACGTTTACACCTAGCGACATACTAATAGCAGTTAACGATCCAAAGGATGATGGAACATTAACTAAGTCGCCGTACTCTCTTGAGAACAGTAAATTACTAGTGTCTGTTAGTTCATTTAAATCTATTGGTATGTTAGGTTTGCTTGTTAAACTATCGTACACGCCGTCAAACAAATTTGACCCTGTATCAGTTAGATCACTTATATCTACTGGTATTGTTGGTTTACCTGTTAAATCTGCATATGCTCCACTAAACAATTCAGGGGCGCCAGTAAGTGCCGCATATTGTCCATTGAATGCATCATTAATACCATATCCTGCAATAGTTGTAGGTCTGTTTGTAACATTTATAAAATCAATACTAGTAGCTTCAACGTTTCTAAATACAAAATTTCCAGTTCCGTCTGTGCTTAATACTTGCCCTGCACTACCGTCTACAATTCCTAAATCTGTAATTGCTGATGGTAAAGTTGGTCTGTTTGTCAAGTCCGAATAATTACCTGTGTATGCTACATTGTTTAACGGGTCAGTGTATCCACTAATATTAGATGCAGGATCTGATGTTAATAATCTGCGCCATACTGAAGCGTGTGCATAGTACAATGCACCAGTTTCATGTACGTGTGCAACCATGCCGTGATATGTAGAAGCACTAACTGCATTTAGTTCTGATTCTGTTGCAAATACATTGCTGTAAAATATTTTGTTAGGACCAAAGTCTATATCACCATTTAGTAGGTTATCACCGTCACCTAATACTGAATATACTTCACTAAAGTTATCATTTACTTTATCGGCGCCGTCACGTAAACTATCGCCTGCTCCATCATTAGGTACTGTACCTATATTAATAAGTTGTTTTGCCATTATTATTCGTCCCCGTCAAAGGTAATTGTTCCTGAGTCCAACGTAAATCCAGTTGCACTGAAATTTGTTCCTACGCTTGTATTTATGAATATCTGCTCTGGGGTACCTTCAATTATGTTTCTCTTTTCGTATTTTATAATTGTTTGATCTCTTTTAAATCCAACAGCACTTGTTTTCTTTCTATTGTAATTTAGTATCTCTGCAATAACTGCACTAAGTTTTAAATCGTCAAGACCTTTTAAAGTTTGAAGTAATGTATATACATCAATACTATCCGCCTTTGCTTGTTTTACAAGTACTGTACTTACAGCTAATGATGCAGTTTTATCAAAGCCTCTTGATTCAAAAAATCCAAGTACAGTAGTTAATTCATTGTCTGTTAAACTAATAGGTTTGGTATAATACTTGTCAAAGAATAATGTAACATCTCTATCAGATTTTTTAGAAATATTTCTTATAGGTAATCCGCTCATGTTGTTTGATCCAATGCTTTATCTTTATATAGTTGCTGACTACCTGAGGGTAATAATTTCCAGGCTGTGTTAGCACCGTTAATTCCATTAGCGCCGCCGTCATTTAAATAATCATTTAGGAAGATATTCCTTGCTGTATCTTCTAGTACTGCTGGATTAGCAAGTAAAGTCTCACGCTGTGTATTTGGACTATTTGGTACTAATGTCGAAGGTTGTGTTGTTGTTCCACTACCAGCATTATTTTGAGGAACAACAGTATTTTGTAGGCCACTAGTTATGTTTACTGATGTTCCTGTTGCATCTTGTATTACATCTCCAGCAACTCCTGCTAAATCATCTACTATACCTTCTGGAGTTAAATTTGAAATATTTCTTATTAATTGAAATGCACCTAGTGCCGCTTCTAATGGACTACCGAAGTTTTCACCTGATGAAATATAATCATACAAGTCAGCACCTGCACCAAATACTCCGTCAATGCCTAACTGTCCGCCGCCTAGTAAACTAATTGGCGATGGCTGTCTATCGTAATGCGAAGCATCACCAAATCCAGTTGGTTCGCCTTCTGATCCTGCTGTTACTTTTCCTCTAGAATAATGTACAGCTTCATATGCTACTGTAATATTATTTTGCATCATGCCTGCTTGATCTGAATTGTCTACAGTGTCATGTGACCAATTTGTAATAATTGGATTAACAATAGTGTATGTTGTATAAGTCTTTTTTGCTAATTGTGATATTTGAATGTTCTTAAAAAATGGTACACTAATAGCATTATCTAAACCATACTTATATTGGTTTCTACCGCTACCCATATATGTATTATCGCCAGCGCCTGCTTTGTTATATGCACCAGGGTTTTTACCGTAACTTGCATCTGCATAATAATATCTATAGTATGCTTCTAACAATGCTGTAGTTACGCCATAGTTGTCATCGTGAAATGCAATGTTAATTGGTTCGTATTGTATGCCTGTTTGAACATTCTTTTTTCTATTGTATTTGTTTCTTGTTTCTACAATAGCAGTAAACTTAGGTAAGTCAGCCTGTTTAACAAGCATGCCTATTTCTAAATTATGCTTGTCTTTTAATGAAGGTAGAATAGATCTTACAACAGGATCTAATTGAAAATATACGTGGTATAGAAACTTTTGTTTGGGAGCAAATCGTAAATCGTTGTCAACATACAATCTACTTGCATGTTGCCAGTCCGCTACAGTACCTTTAGGTCCTAATATGCCTGAAAGTAAGTTATCTAAAAATCCGTTTGATGTTAGTGCCATACTAATATTTATCCAGATGAATTATATGCGTAGATAATAAAAAAGGGAGCATAAAGCCCCCTTCTTCGTAGATTTTAATTAAATCTTGTTTATGCGCCGCCGCCTGTTATAAGCGAACCTAGTGTACGTCCAACTGCTGTACCAATACCTGTATCTGTAGGTGTTTGGATTGCGTTATCGTATTGTATTTCTAGTGTAACTGTTACTGGTTCGTTTGCACTATATGCTAATGTGTTGTAATTAGCGTTAGTAACAAAACAACCATAAAGTTCAAAAGTTTCTAATACGTTTGGAGTGTTAGCACCGTTACCACCGTCCAAGATCTCAATACGTGTTGTAAATTTATAATCTTGTCCACTTGCCGCACTTGACTGCTCGTAGAAGTCGAATTGCTTCTGCAACTGTTCGCCTACTAGTTTTTGTACTGCGTTGTTTACATCTTCACGTAAGTTCAATGTAATTGGTGACCATGTGTGCTTACCAGCTAAGTATGCTTTTGAGTTGTAAGCGTGTATTTCCATTGGCTCAAATGCCACTGTTGGTCGAGTTACATCAATTACCTGTTTAGTAAGTTCAGTAGTCGGTGTGCTTACACCAAAGTTTTCCAGCGACACTCTAAAGCGGTACTGGAGCTTTGGCATCAACAAGCCTTGTGTACTAGCGGAGTCACCGCTTGCTAAAGGCACTGTAATTTTTGATAGTGTTGAAATTGCCATTTAATATGCTCCTAAGTTAAAAGTATTTATCATCTTATAGTCCTGATATTTCGCCTGTATTTTTCAATCTAAGCGGAATGTAAATAAACTCAATAGCTTTAACAGGTTCAATAGCAACATCTACATATAGTTCGTTTCTATCAATTCTGCTTGGAGTATTGTTTGTTTCATCACATACAACTAAGAAGTCATACAAGGCTCTTTGACCAACAAGCTCAAGAAGTAAACTTTCAACTTGCTGTTTAATCTCATCACGTGTAATTTTATCATTTGGTTCAAAGATATATGGTTTAGCAAGAGTGTTTAGCTGACTACGTAAGTAGATAACCAAACGTGCTACGTTGATTCTGTCTAGCGCACTGTTGCCTCTAGCACGAGTTTTCTGTCCAAAGTTAACAAGTCCTGCACCTGTAATAAACGTAATTGGGTTAACGCCTTGTGCATATAATGTGTCTCTTTGTCCTTCGTTTAGAGCTACAGTTGTAAATTCGCCTTCGCTATTAATGTAACCAGTTGCTGATGCGTTAGTAATTCCGCCACGTCTTGTACCTGCTGGTGCAAACCATGGATAGCTAACTTGATCACTTAATGCAATAGTTCTTAGCATCATGTGCGAAGCTGGAACTACAACGTTGTTACCAAAGTTGTCACTTGTAAATCCTGCTGGATAAAATATTGCAAAGTAATCATCTCTACTTACAAGTCCATCATCATTATCTTCTGATGCTAGTTTAGCATTAGTTGCCCATTCATTTAATGAAGTAGCATCTGGTGTTAAACGCATTGGTGCATCTCCAACAACAAAGCCTGTTAAACCTCTGTCGTAGTTTAATGAAATCATTTCACCAATTAGTTCTGGATATCCTGGTGATGCAATCAAGTTAAAGATACGTGCTTCGTCATCTCTAATCTCATCGTTGTTATTAACAATACCTTGTAATGATTGTACAACAACTTTACGCTGTGCATTACGTCCAAAGCTACCTGAACCATCAACTTGGTTAGCTGATTCAGTTACCCAACGATCTCTGTTATAACCTGTCATTTGCTCATCTTTATGACGTAAGTTTTTGTCGCCAGTTACGATATAGTTTTTAACAAATTTCTTAACATTAAATCCGCTTCTACGTGTGTTAACAAGTATCATACCTTGTGGATATAGTGCTGGATCTGGAGCATCTGGGTCTAAGTAGTTGCTAGTTAGCAAGTCTTTAATTGACCCTGCTGTTGAACCAAGCGCACCACTTGTACCATATCTTGCATCTGCAAATAGTACACCATTTTCTGTAGTTTGATCTGATTTATCTAATAATTCCCATACTTCCGTTGCTTTTCTGTATTTGTAAATCATTGGAAAGTTTTCTAAATCACTTGTGTCAATCCAAAGATCGCCATTTGCTAAGTTA
>OCVQ010002213.1_pt1 | contig 13251 bp, 8 predicted proteins | sample 1539061 | NCBI WGS metagenome assembly OCVQ01 (sample SAMEA3355526, study PRJEB22509) | marine metagenome | biome: marine; feature: river plume; material: water | place: USA | collected 2010-08-08 | depth 0.5 m | reverse complement strand
ATGGTGTGATTTTTAGCGACGATTTGACGATGGATGCGGCACATGGCGTGGGCAGCGTTGAGGTCAGAGCGCAGCTAGCGCTCGCAGCGGGCTGCGATATGGTACTGGTCTGCAACGACAGCGAGGCTGCTCGACGAGTTGCCGATTATCTCGAGAACAATCCCGAGCAAAGGAACGAAGCCTCTGACCGACGTCTTGCGGAAATGGCCCGTAACGAGGAGATAGTTAACTATCACTTTGCTGATTCGTCGCGATGGTCTCGAGCGATTCAAATAATAAAATCATTGCCGGTTAGTTAGGCTAAATTCTTCGAAAAGGTAGACCGATGCAAGATTATTTTTCAGTAGAGACGCTCCGTGAATTAGACTGGGGTGCAGAGCTATTCCTTATTGTCACGCTAACACTGCTATTTAGATTAATAGCGATGCGTGCGTTAGTGGTTCTTGCAAGGCATTTCGAAAAAACCGCTAATGTTTGGGACGATGCGTTACTCGAGGCGGCTAAGCGACCACTGAGTTCGCTAATTTTAGTGTTTGGCCTGCTAGCTGCAATCGGCGTGAGCGACGGCTATATCGACAATTCTTTATTCTCCGTGGAAAACATTAATCTGGCTCGGCAGGTTGCGCTGGTCATACTCATGGCTTGGTTTTTGGTGCGCTTCATTTCTCTGGCCGAAGAAAGAATCCGGCGCAAGATTCTTGCTGGTGAAAACCCAACTCAAACCTCATTAGACCCAACGACGCTAATTGCATTGGCAAAGCTGCTGCGTTTGTCTGTCGTAATCTCGGCGATCTTGGTGTTACTACCCACGCTCGGAATACAAATTACGGCACTGTTGGCATTCGGTGGAGTTGGTGGTATTGCCGTTGGTTTTGCTGCACAAGACCTGCTGGCCAATTTTTTTGGCGGTCTGATGATTTACCTTGATAGGCCTTTTGCGATTGGCGACTGGATACGCTCGCCCGATAGAGAGATCGAGGGCACGGTTGAAACAATAGGCTGGCGACTTACCGTGGTAAGAACCTTCGATAAACGGCCATTGTATATTCCCAATTCATTGTTTAATAAACTGGCGCTCGAGAACCCCTCGCGTATGACCAATCGTCGTATCAAAGAGACAATTGGCATTCGCTATAGCGACGCGTCGAAAATGGGCGTGATTGTTAATGAAGTGAAAGCAATGCTGCAATCGCACGAAGCGATAGATGCGTCTCATACATTGATCGTCAACTTCGTGTCGTATTCAGCATCCTCGCTCGATTTCTTTATCTACACGTTTACGAAGACAACGAACTGGATTGAGTTCCATGAGATCAAACAGGATGTCATGTTGAAAATTATCGACATTGTTCATAAACACGACGCCGATTTTGCATTCCCGACTCGCACTATCGATGGCTTAGATAAGATTCAATTAGTTCAGGCCGCCCAGTCATGATTTTGAACGCGCTACATGCCGACACTTTGGATATTGAGCGCATACGCCAAACGGCAACGTGTCTGTTTGATGACAAAGCTTGCGATGCTGCGATTGTGCGCATGGCAGAGAAGATTACGCGCGATCTTGCAGGCAGCGATCCTTTGCTACTCTGTGTTATGAATGGCGGGCTGATACTCACGGGGCGCTTGGCGCCGCTTTTAGATTTTCCATTGCAGATTGACTATCTGCACGCTACCCGTTATCGAGATGAAGTGAGGGGAGGGGAGCTCAATTGGTTAAGCTATCCTCGAGAGCGGCTAGCGGGCAGGCCTGTTATTGTAGTGGACGACATACTCGATGAAGGCAATACGCTTAAAGCAGTTTGCGATTATGCTCTCGAGCAAGGCGCTACAAAGGCTTACGGTGCCGTGCTTGTCGAAAAACTGCACGAGCGCCGAATCCATGGCGCGCGCGCAGAGTGCATTGGTCTGCAGATAGAAGACAGGTTTGTATTCGGTTTCGGGCTCGACTACAAAGGTTATCTTCGAAACGCGCCGGGCATTTTCGCTGTTGCTGACGCCGAATTAGAATAAGGATTGATCACAGCTCAACGAGCGCATCGATCGAGGTTAGCAGTAGCGCAAGACGCTGTGGCGTGTCTTCGAACCCTCTAAATAATTCGCCATAGCTCTCCAACTGTGGCCGATATTCTTCTTTCTGTGAGGCAATAAATTCTTCTTCAGTTTGCGCCTCATGTTTGTGAGAGGTCTTGAAGTCGATAATCCAGCGTTCTTCATTGACGACTAAGGTGCGGTCGACAACTCGGTGTTTATGATACTCCTCATCGCCTTGGCGCTCACTCGTAGCGAGCTTGAGTTCGCATTCAGCTTGTACGCCGACGCTATCAAAAACCCACCTATTCGCGCCATTGAGACAGCGCAAAAGTTCCCGCTGCGTTTCCACTATTCGAGCCTCTGCCTGCGCTTCGTCGACACCGAGTCTGATCAGTTTGCGCCGCCAGCGGGGCGCTAAAGCATGGAGGGTTACCTCGGGATCGAAGGCGCTGAGACAGAATGCTTCGAGAAAAGCGTGGCTAAGAGTCCCTAGCAGTTTCGACAGTTGGCGCTCTTTGTCTTGAGTATCTTCATTTGCTTTTTCTTCGGCAAGTGTGGGTGCCAGTTGCTCTGTAATGATTCGCATCTGATCTTCGGATACGCGGCATACAGTGCGAAACCGCTTAATCGGTGTGATCGCAGGGAAGTGATCAGCGGATTCGACTGGCGTGTTTTTGGTTGGAGCGCCGATCGCTATTTGCGCGGGCGAAAAATCGCTAAGACCTAATAGCGGCTCCCATATGCGTGCCAGAAGGCAGTTGTTTGCGGGTGCTAGGGCTTTCGCATTACCTTCTTTGTCTGTGTTTTCGGGCAGCGTGGCATAGAGGCTTACGCTATGCTTTGCGCGTGTCATCGCAATATAGATCAGACGAGTTTCTTCGTAGAGATCTTTCTGCTTATGCTCGCCTTTGACGAATTCATACAGTGTGTCGTCTGGTTGTTTGTTGCCGCCGGTTTCGTTTCCAGGGTCAGGTAACGCAGCAATGAAAAGCCTTGCGACTCCTCTTCGGTTTAGTCGGTTGTGCAGGATGACGAGATCTTTGTCGTTAGAGCGGCTTTTTCCATTGAGCTGCGGGATAATGACGTGATCGTATTGTAGTCCTTTCGATTTGTGAATCGTCATGAGATGAACTGTGCCACTTTCCTGACTCTCAGCTTCATTTATTTCGCTGGGTATAAAACTCTGCTCAATCGTTTCTGCAAACGCCTCGACATCATCTATCCCATAGCAGTTTTCATGTTGATCGCACTGTGTGAAGAAATACGCTACGGATCTCTCCTCAACGTTGTTAGCTATAAGCGCGTCGCCCCCAAGCAGTTGCCAGGCGCATTCCATGAGTTCGCGGACAGAACAATGCATTCTTGCCTGCAGTAGCACATCGAGCGTGGAGCTAATCGCTGTTACCCGCGCTAATCCCTCTTTTGACAAGGTGTACTCGTCGTTTTGTGATTCGGTCAAGGAGCGGCTTAATGTTTGTAGGTTTTTCCAAATGCTCGCGTTTTTATCACTGTTTACCACATAGAAAAGGTCTGCACTGTCGAGGCCACACCAAGGCGCGCGAAGGATAGCAAGCCAAGCAATTTTGTCAGCGGGATTGATCAATGCTCTTAGCAAAGCGATTAGATCGCTAATGATTGTGAGCGTGCTGAGACGGTCTATGTCAGTGGCGAGCCAGTCGATGCCTTCGGCTCTGAATTCGGCGACGATGTGTTTAAACTGATTGCGTGTTCTCGCGAGTATTGCTATCGAAGCGCTCGGGTCACCCGCTTTCAATTGTTTAACTCTTTCCGCTATTTTTTTCGCCTCGAGACTCTTTGCTTCAGGCAAGCGCTCGCTTTCGGGGTAGCTAATCCATGTCGCGCTTAAGGGTGCGATTGTTAATGCCTCGCGGCCAGCAACTGAATTTGAGTAGCGAACAGCACCTTGAGAGATATTCTCATGCTCAGGAAAAGCCTGTGAAAAAATTTGATTTATCTTTCGTACCAAAGGCGCTTGAGAACGAAAATTCATCGTTAAATCGAGCGGTAATACGGGATGGTCGTCGATGCCATTGGCGCGTACATTTAAATAGATACCGACATTCGCATTACGGAAATTGTAGCAAGACTGCATCGCATCGCCGACCACGAAAAGCGTTCGACCATCCCCGGGCGTCCATCCGCTAATCAGTCGCTTAATAAGCTCGATTTGGCGCTCAGAGGTATCTTGAAATTCGTCGATCAAGATATGCGAAAGTTTGCTGTCGAGCGCAAGAGCAAGCTCTGTGGGGCCGTCATAATCGGCGAGTGCAGCGACAGCGGCGCCGCCTGCTTGAGTGTGATCGATCACGCTGCGGCGTGTGAATTCTAGAATCAGCTCCTGGTTCAATCTGCGCAGCGTCTTGAGAAGTGCAGACAAGAGCGGCCATTGGTTATTAATGGACGCTGCGGAGGGGAGGCCTGTAAGTGTTTGTAACGAGTAACGGATTAATTCACCTTGCGGGCTTTCGGCGATTTCAGAGATGAGACTTTTGATTTCTTGAATCGCTTTAGTAGCAGTTTCCGTTAGCTCTTTCGGCACGTTCTTAGGATTAGGAAAGCCTTCTGTCACGGTAATACGTGCGCGCCAACTGCCTGATCCGGTCAAAAGCAGTCGTGTAAGCTGTGTCCAATGTTCTAGGTCTTCGCTACTGACCGTGGGCATCGAGGTGAGAGCAATTGGTCCAGGGCCATTTTTGGCTAACCAATGTTCAGACGTATAATTATTGAGTTGAATTAGGGTGGCCGCATACGGCGCTAAACAATCGGCGAGTGATTCAAGCGTTTCGACTGCAAGCTCATCGATATAATTTTTTAGCGTATTCTGTGCATCGATGGGATTGGAAAGTAATGCCGAGAGAGAGTCCAGCCACTGGTCTCGTTTATTCAATAAACTCAGCAGCAATGGTTCGATGCGTGATATGTCATTATCTAAATGAGAGAACAATGCTCTAACGCTCGCACCATCATCACTCTCATCTTCGAGTAACGACAGCGTCGCGGTGATAGCCGATTGAAAGAGTGGGGTGACGTCGGTCGTTACGCTCAAGTCTCCACCCACTCGCGAAGCGATGGGCAGTTGATTAGCTAGATAAATATTGAAACTGTCGATTGTCTGTATACGCAGCCTTCCCGGATGCCGGTCTAAGTTCCAGCCTTTCTCGGCATCTGCGTCGAGAACGCTGTTTGCTATGCGAAAATTTTGCCGTTTAAGGGAGTCCTTAATCGGGTTTTCTTCGCTGTCGCTCATTAGTAGAGTAATACTGTACTTGCTTCGGTGGTCTTTAGCCGCCTGCAGCGATTTAATAATCCTGTCGCGCATTTCCGACGCCGCTTTACGAGTAAACGTGATAGCTAGCACTTCCTCGGGCTCACCGCAGCGGGCTAAAAGGCTCATGTAACGCAGCGTTAGAAGCTCTGTTTTTCCTGAGCCGGCAGGCGCTTGTACGATGTAGCTGTTTTCGTGATCGAGCGCCATTTCGCGCTCGCCACTGTCCTCTACAACACCCGTCATACTTCTGCTCCATCGCTGTCGTCGTCTGCGTCAAATCCGTCATCTGCTCTTAGTGCGGTAATCCGGCAGACACTTTGTAGTCGGCAGTATTCACAGACTGTCGTTGACTTGATCGGGGCAACCCTCGACTCGCCCGCTACAAACTCTGCGCCAAGTTCATCGACCAGCGTTGCCCAGCTTGCCCTTTTCTCTGACCATTTTGCGGCGTCTGAAATTAGGTCTCGCTCAAGGGTTTTGTCTTTTGCAGTCGGCTTGCCTCCGGTCAGCGGGGCGATGCTCGGATCGAAGTTGGCGCCTCGTGCCAAAGCCTTGTAACCAACCGCTTTGAGATTAACCTGAGCGATAGCGAGTGCAGAGACATCGAGGTTTGCATCTCGCGTGACCGCAGTCGAATAGACTGGAAGCTGCATCTCTTCGGGCCGCGCGTGCTGAAGCGAGCTGATCGCCTTGATCGTGCTGCCAGTTTTATAATCGATTAGCGCAAAACTGCCATCATTGAGTTGATCGATCCGATCGATTTTTAGGCTAAGTTTTAGGCCCTGTAAGGAGAGGGTGAACTGTTTTTCAAGCGAGCTCGACGTGAAGTCACCGCGCTCACTGTCTCGAAGGATAAACCTCGTAAGCATTCGTTTGATGCGCGCAGACTCAATCTCTGAGAAAACAGGCCCCATCAACTCAGGCTGTTGTTTTTTAAGCTCCTCTACGGCAATCGCCACAGCCGCGTCTAGCTTCGTGTCTAATTCCTCTTCGCGGCTGCTTATTAAAGAGACAAGCGCTGCTTTATGCGGGATTTCGGCATACAAGTTTTCCAATGCCACATGAATCGCTTGGCCACGTTCACGGTGATCGAGGCCGTGTTTAAATGCGTCGAGCTCTTCGGTGTTGAGTCTCCTTTTAACAAAGGCTTGGAATGGGCATTGCGACTGAGAGGTGATCAGCGCTTGTCCGCCACGAATTTTTTCGATGCTCGAAACGGGCACTCGACGTTGGTCGAGAAACTCTTCTAACTCTCCCCTTTGGTCTGCACTTGGCGGTTTGTCTGCGTTGAGGGCAATGGCCTGCGCGGCGCCATTAAAGGGCAGACTCGATAATAAATTGCTGAGACGGAATTCAGAATCGCCACCTTGTGAGAAATAGCTGGCGACGACACTCTTACTCACGTTTGAACACAATACTGCTAAATCGTTTCTAGCAGCCGAATATTGAAGCGAGGCATTAGAGCCTGGAATGTTTAGTTCCCGTTGCAGCGCAGGCGGAATGAGAGGATTGGGGTGGGCGGCTTGTGGCCAGCTCTGATCGTCAAAACCGAGAAGCCACAGATGCGTAAAACTCATTCCAGCAGCCTCTGCCGGCGAATACAGCGAAAGCGCGCATTGCTGGCGGTAAACATTCTGCCCCCGATGCTCGTCTACAAGGCGTTGTAACGCGCCGAGCGCTGCATTGAGAGTCAGTGATCTGCCTAGTTCGCTGCTTTGTTCGAACGCGTTGAGTACAGTTTCCCAAGCATTGAGTGACGCCTTTTCGATAAGTGAGTTTTTGTCACCAGGCCAGCCAAGGAGGGCGAGTTGATCGCGGAAAACGCTAGCCCATGCACGCGCCGTGGTCTTGGTTTCGGCTGACCGAAGAAGAGTGCGGGCGTCGAGCATGGCGTTGTGTAATAACGGGCATGCATAATCTTTTTCATTCGCCCCTGTGATTCTGGTGATCGCGTGGCGACGAGTGCTAGCCTGCAATCGGCGCCTGAGGACTCGTTCGCACCTGATTCTCTGCTCGGATTCTTCCTTTGCCCCGATAACAAAAGGTGATCTCAATAATCTGCAAAAGTCGACGAGCGATTGCCGCTCTTTATTGAGCCCCAGTAAGAGTAGTGCATCCTTGGCTAGTGCGGTGTCGGACAGTGTGGTGCCGGTGTTGCTCGAGTTTATCAGATGGGGCTTTTCTATAATGTGGAGGAATGCGTTTTGGTCATAGCCGCGGCGAAGCGCACGCTCGAGATCTTGCTGCACGTTTGCAGGTGCCGGCGTTATGATACCGATATGAGCGCCAGGGTCTTTTTTTTGCAGCATCAGTGCCCAATTAGCCGCGGCTTGGATTTCGTTAGCCTGCTCTTTGAATTCGGTCCTGTAAGCAGTCACGTTGTTTGTAGCCAGAAGATCGTTCGGCGTTTCTGAAAACCGGCTTTCATCGAGCGTCAGAAACCCGCGTAACGAAGTGTGTTCGGATAGACGCTCGAACAGGGCGCGATAATTTGCCGGCGTTTCATAGAAATTGAGAGTCGCTATATCGCCGAGTAATTTCGCGCTCGAAGCGTCTAATTTCTGGGCGAGTAGGGAGGTCGCCTCGACCAAGGTTATGCGCCCTAAGGCGTCACATCGCGATAAAAAATGGGTTTGCCACGTATTAAAAAGTGCGACATCGTCGAGATAATCATACTCTTGTAGCCAGTGCACGCTGCTCTCGGCAGAGGCGCGGCGAAGATCTTGAAAAGCGCGCGAGGCAATGCGCGCCATTGCGGAGGCGTCGATAAGAGGATGCTCTTCGCGTGTCTCCTCTACGGCTTCTAGCCAGAGCTCTCTTTCGAGGCCTGGTTCCAGTATGTCCAAGTCGACATAGGGGCTTAGTCCGCGTGTAGAAAGCATTTCCCACACTTGCGCGATCCAGATGTCGACAGGAACAACATTGGGCTCGCGCCAGCTTGTAGTGGCGGATGCACTGCCAAACGCTTCGAGGACAGACGCGGCAAGACGATAGTTTGGGGTGAGTAACGTAATGCCCGAGTCGAGGGCTCTCCGGAGTGTGTCGTCTAATTTGAATCGAGTTATGGCCATGCGCTTCGTGCCGCCTAGTTTAGGTTACTTCTTGTGACTTAGGTTTGTAGCTGATCGAACTCGCTTGCCCATTCGAGGAATGTGTCGCTGTCGCCCTTAAACACAACGCGTTGCGCTTTCTTTGTCATCTGATACTCGTACATCGGGTCGTAATAATCGACAAGTAATCCTCGTATCCATGCGCGATGCTGATCATGGTCGTTATTGCTAGTGAGAGCCGCAGACATGATGTCGCGCAGAGCCGAATGACGCTCGCCTCCGAGTCGCTTTTTTATTCTATCCAAACTAGCAAGGAGAGACTCCGAAAATAAAGAGTCTCCTTGCACCGGGTCTAGCCGCCTGAAATCCGTAAGGTTAGACACAATATAATCGTTAAGTATTGTCTCAACCCGAAAATCCAACGACTCTTCTACGCGAACGATTGGCGCGACGCTCATTGCACGATGCAGTTCTAGAGGGAGGGAGATCGACCCGATCGCTCTGCTTTCATCCTCAAGAAAAAGTGTCGCTCCGCCCTCGCGCTCTTGTCTCAATAAATCGAGAGCTAATAGATTTTCAAATACGCTTTGAGCGGGCTGTGCTGACACGCGCCTGCCGAATGCCGAACCGCGATGATTGGCGAGACCTTCGAGATCGACCGAGCGCGTGAGGTTGTTGATCAGGTGAGTTTTACCCGTTCCGGTTTTTCCCGCTACGATTATGATCTTTTTTTCGCTTGCGACCCGTATTGTCGTGCTCAGCAAATGACGGCGCAGGGCTTTGTATCCTCCGCTTATCAATGGACGCTGCAATCCGCTTTCGGCAAGCCATTTTTGTACAGTCTGAGACCTCAGGCCTCCTCGAAAACAAAGTATTACCGCCGTTGGGTTGTCTGCTATAAAGCGTACCCAAGCAGTCATTCTTTCTTTTTTAGTATCACCGGAAACGAGCTCAGTGCCTAACGTGATCGCTGCCTCTTGCCCTTTCCGTTTGTAGCAAGTGCCGACCTCCGCCCGTTCTGCATCGTTTAGCAAAGGCAGGTTGACCGAGTGAGGGATATGCCCATCGTGGTATTCACATTCGGCTCTTACATCGATCAGTGGGGTTGAATTAAGTAAAAGTTCGGTGAAGCGATCGGCAGGTATTTGCGCTAGTTTTCCGGCCTTAGGTTTAGGGATATCCATGAGTCTTCGGTCCGTCTGGCTGCCTGCGATTCTTAGTCTTGCAGTGTAACAGCTCTATGCTAAATTGGAGAGCAATTGGGGGTGTGTCTGGTGCGCCGAATACGTCGCCAAATACGAGAAGCAGTAGAAAATTACGGCAAAAAAACGGGAGAGGCGCTCATTAAAAACTTAGCAGCAGATAAAATTAAGTCGATAGCAGCGGCTGCGGAATCCGGTGATTGGCGCGGCGCGGCGCCTGTGCATTTGTGGAATCCTCCCTTCTGTGGAGACATCGATATCGAGATCCGTCGGGATGGCAGTTGGTGGCATGAAGGTCGCCCGATCAGGCGTAAAGGTATGGCAGAGCTGTTTGCCTCTGTTCTCTTGTTTAACGAAGGGGAGTACTTTCTGGTAACCCCCTTTGAGAAAGTGCGCATCCGAGTCGAAGACTGTCCGTTTCTGCTGACCACGCTCAGGGTTGAAAATGCCGGTGACGCTTCGACGCAGACGCTCTATTTACGCACAAGCCTCGGCGAAGAGGTTGCGATCGGCGCGGAGCATCCATTGTTTATCGGTGCTGATAGCAGCGGAAACGCTGAGCCTCATCCTACCGTAAATGTGAGAGCGGGACTGCTGGGCTTGGTTTCGCGATCGGTGTTCTATCAGCTGGCAGAGCTGGTTGTTAATCGAGCTGATACTGCTGTTGAGAGTGCTGTTGAGAGTGCTGTAGAGAGTACTGTAGATTGTGCTGCAGATAGTGCGGCAGGAAAGATAGGCGAACACTCAACTCATAGTCTTGGCATTTGGAGTAGCGGAGTATTTTTTGCTTTGGCATAAAATGGTTTTTCGCGACACGCACACACAATTTTTCTCGCGCCGCGCTATTGGCAATACGCTGTCATAAATGCTCTCGTTATTTGACCTGAGCCACCAAAAGCGGCATGATTAGCGGCTGTTTTAAGGCGCTGAGGGCAGTGTCTTAACCCCGCAGAACGCCGCGGATCAACTTGTATACTCTGCTGTATACCACCTCGTAAATCAGACCGAAGCCTGCTTTGAGTGCAGCTTCCAATGGGAGAATCCATGAAGGTTCTTGTAGCTATTAAGCGCGTCGTCGACGCATATGTAAAAGTTCGAGTAAAGTCAGATGGGACAGGTGTCGACCTCGCCAATGCCAAGATGGCAATCAATCCTTTCTGTGAAATTGCCGTTGAAGAGGCTATCCGCATGAAGGAAGCCGGAACTGCGGATGAGGTTATCGCGGTATCGATTGGTGCGACACAGTGTCAAGAGCAGATACGCACTGCGCTCGCGCTCGGCGCCGACCGGGGCATTCTTATTGAGAACGATGAAGCGCTTGAACCCCTCGCCATTGCCAAACTCCTGAAAGCGGTTATAGAGAAAGAGGGTATAGACCTCGTTATTCTCGGTAAGCAATCGATCGATACCGATAATAATCAGACGGGCCAAATGCTTGCCGCGCTCTGCGATTGGCCACAAGGTACTTTTGCCTGCAACGCCGAAGTCCGCGAGGGTAAAATTGAAGTAACGAGAGAAATCGACGGTGGTGAGCAAACAGTGCTCCTGGATCTACCGGCAGTGTTAACCACAGACCTGCGACTGAACGAGCCCCGTTATGCCTCATTACCTAACATTATGAAGGCGAAGAAAAAGCCAATCGATACAACAACTCCTGCCGAACTTGGCGTGGATGTCAGCTCTAATCTTAAGACGCTCAGCGTCGAGGCGCCTGCCGAACGGTCTGCAGGAATCATGGTTGAGTCGGTCGACGAATTGGTCGCAAAGCTTAAAACCGAAGCCAAAGTAATATAGGTGGAAACGATGACAACATTAGTAATAGCCGAACACGATAACGCGAGTATTAAGTCTGCGACGCGCAATACAATTACTGCGGCAGCAGAGCTAGGCGCAGAGATAACCCTTTTAGTCGTCGGTACCGACTGTCAAGCGGCAGCTAACGAAGCCGCATCGATCGCTGGCGTTGCCAAGGTTTTGGTGGCGGACTCTGCAGTCTACGCGCATCAATTGCCAGAAGCTGTCGCTCCGCTTATTGCCCAAGTGGCGAGCAATTTTACCCATATTCTGGCGCCCGCTACGACAACGGGTAAAAACTTAATGCCAAGAGTGGCTGCGCTTCTCGATGTCGCACAGATATCTGACATAGTGACTATTAAATCAACCGATACGTTCGTTCGTCCCATTTACGCTGGTAGCGCGTTGGCGACAGTGCAAAGCGGCGATGCGATTAAGGTGATCACTGTGCGGACGACCGCATACGCTGAGGCTGCGGCGGAAGGCGGTTCTGCATCAGTCGACGCTGTTGACACGGTGATTGAGCAGAGCGTTGCAAGTTTCGTTTCGGAAGAACTTTCGGTATCAGAGCGCCCAAGCCTTTCGGCAGCAAGCATCATTATTTCGGGTGGTCGTGGCATGCAGAGTGGTGACAATTTCGTTCTACTCGAAAAAGTCGCAGACAAGTTGGGCGCGGGCATCGGCGCATCACGCGCAGCCGTTGACGCGGGATTTGTGCCTAACGATTACCAAGTTGGACAAACCGGTAAAATCGTCGCTCCTGACCTCTACATTGCCGTGGGTATCTCGGGCGCGATTCAACATCTTGCCGGTATGAAAGACAGCAAGGTGATTGTTGCCATCAATAAGGATGAAGAAGCACCTATTTTCCAGGTCGCCGACTACGGCCTCGTAGCCGACTTATTCGTTGCATTGCCCGAACTAGAAGCAGCGCTTTAAGTGTAAAGTTCATCTCTTAAGGTGAGCTTTGCGAATTAGATGACCGCAAAAAAATACCCCGCTGGCGCTCGCCAGCGGGGTATTTTTTTACACGATTTTCTTAAAATTCCTGACTAAGTTGTTAGCCGCGTTTGTGGCGCGGATCGTTAGGCGCTCGTCTTCGCGGTGAAGGCTGTGCAGCAACGTCCGTGGGTGCTTCGGCGGCGGCTTCAGGCGTCTGCGTATTCTCCACAACAACTTCCGCAGGCTGTGTTGTATTCTCCGCAGATTGAATTGCAACTACTGCTTCAACTGCTTCTACGGTTTCTGCGGCTTCTACGATTTCTGCGGCTTCTGAGACTTCTGCGGCTTCTACTGGCGCGCTTTGCTCCTGAGTGTCTGCAGACGGGGTCGCATCGGCTTGATCGACTTCCTCATCAGACGATGCAGTCACTGCGGCTTCTTGATCACGCGGCGCACGTTTACGCGGTCGGCGAGGACGTCTCTCACGCGTTTTACGCTCACTTGGCTCGCTCGCTGCGTCGGTTTCGACAGCGTTAGTCTCTTCATTTGCTTCGTTGTTCACCTCTGCGCTGACCTCCGCTGGCACAACAGGCTCTTCGTTCTGCGCGGGCAATTCCTCCCTCACAGCGTTTGCGCTGATCGTTTCTAGTGCTTCGGCGAGCGATGGTCTGCGAGTAACTTCTGACTCCTGTGCAGTTGACGGCGCTGCTGCCGCGATTTCAGGCTTCGTCTCGTCTTCAGTTGCAGCCGTTGCTTCAGTGGGTTTCTCTAGGTCGGGACGCGGGCCACGCTTGCGCGGAGTCGTGTTTTTGGGTCGCTGGCTTGCTGGGCGTCGTGAAAACTCAGAGTTTGTGTTTTCATCATCTGCAGCTAAGTCATTTTCTGCTGCCTTTTGATCGCCGCGAGTTTCCTCTTTGCGATCGCCGCTACGTGAGCGAGA
>OCVQ010002210.1_pt1 | contig 13257 bp, 11 predicted proteins | sample 1539061 | NCBI WGS metagenome assembly OCVQ01 (sample SAMEA3355526, study PRJEB22509) | marine metagenome | biome: marine; feature: river plume; material: water | place: USA | collected 2010-08-08 | depth 0.5 m | reverse complement strand
ACAAATACAAATACAAATACAAATACAAATACAAATACAAATACAAATACAAATATTAATAATGACTTATCTAATAATTATACGATGGTTACATCAGTAGATGACAATTCAACTAATTCAATTAACATTGATAATTTATTAAATATATTCACTAGTCAAATGACTGATACGTTCCGTCAATATCTCGCGAATGTAGATAGTTCATATAACAATCTCGATAATGGGACTATTAATATCGAATATATTATTCACCAACCGACTACATCTGCCTCTACCTCGGCTGCTAGACTTCTGTCTGGATATATGCGTGACCAAACAACGGATCGATCGGATGACGACGATGAAGATTATGAAGAAGTTGATGACAACGACGATGACACAGAATAATATGGTATATGATATACATATTCAATTATTACATGACGTCCACTTTTAACTATATATATTATTTTGATATAGATATAAACAACCTAGTTACATATATGATTAACAATTGTTTGATTATTAATATGGACCAACAGACGGACTTATGGGACAATCTGGCTTCTTTTAGAGACAATTGGACTAAAGACGGACGGACATGTCATCGCATGTCGGGAACTAGTTATGCTAATAAACAACATGTTCTAAACGAATATATAAAGACGAATAGAATAAATTTAAATGGAAAAGGATTTCGTGACGATAAACGTTCATTCATTGGTGAACTCGGTTGTTTTGATTCACATTATAGATGTTGGAAATACGTAGTAGACAATAAATTAGAGAGTTGTTTAATATTAGAAGACGGTATTTCTATTCTAAGAAATGATTTTAAAAATATGTCTATTAACGAACATATTGATTTCTTATACGTGAATGAGGAGATGAAGATGAATGATAAAAAGGAGTATATTGGTTATGGTACACAAGGATACATTGTATCATTGAATGGAGCAAAGTTATTATTACAGTTGTGTGGTACTTTAACGAATCCAATAGACTTACAAATACGTCATTTGTGTACTACACAACAGATCAAGGCATCGGTACTAAAAAAACCATTCGTTAAAAGGAACCATGATAGAGCTTCTAGTATTGCAGGTGTTATTATGAATGATCAATTGGACTTGAATTCTAAACAAAACCAGTTTGCGATAGTTCAGCGTATTATAATGAGACTACTTGAAAAAAATATTAATTTGGACGAATATGTCTAGTCATATAGTATTATAAAAATTAATTTAAAGTTATACGCAATATCTATATATGCTAAGTAAACACTGTGATATTGTTATTAATTTTTTAAATAATATAAAATCTATTATTTTATTTTATTTTAGTTGGATTTTTATTCACTATACTTGTTCACATTTATATATTTATTATTGTACTCCTACAACATGGTATGGCATTTTTATATCTCCATTTCTATCCATAACACCACAGTGTAACGCGTTTAGATGGGTGATATATGAAGCTGGTAATGTTCTATACGGCATGTGGGCAGCAATTGCTTCTTGGAGTGTAGCCAATTTACTAACGTATAAATCGTAATGATATATGCCCGGGTAAATACAACAAATAATATTACAATATTATATTGTAATATTATATATTGCCAATGACATTAGATTACATAGATTCGGATGTTATTGGAGAAGGAACTTATGGATGTGTTCATAAACCACCAATGAAGTGTAAAAATAAAACGCGTAAAAACAATAGTTCTTCAATATCTAAATTAATGACTGACTCTAACGCAAAGAATGAATTACGCGAATTTAAACTTATTAGTTCGGCTGACAAAAAAAAACAACTGTATTTAGGCAAACCGTCCAAATGTAAAGCAGACCGTATATTGAGCAATATACAATCTATATCTAAGTGTTCTGGTAGATTTAATCCTAAAATGATAGACGATTATTCATTACTATTGATGAAATATGGAGGTCAAGACCTTGAACAATTCGGTAACGAAGTATATAGGTGGACGAAATCTAAAGAGACTGTTGACAAGATTGAGCTATTTTGGTTGGAATGTGTTCGTCTGTTTTACGGATTGAAAGTCTTCCAAGAAAATGGTATAGTTCACCATGACTTAAAACAGCAAAATATAGTCTACAATCAAAAAACAAACCGAATAAATTTCATTGATTTTGGATTTATGACAAAAAAGAAGACAATTCTTGATTTGGCGGAACAATCAAAATATTGGCTAGGTGACAAAAATCATTGGTCATTTCCACTAGAAAATGTATATTGGAATAAACGTAACTATCTTGCTGCCATCACAGATGTAAATACTGACACGACTGAAACATATACCGAGTTCTCACATGGAGTTTTTAAAACATGTGGCTATTTTTTTACTAGTATTCTTCCTGTAAATGCGGACAAAACTAAGTACAACAAATTAACTCAACGGGCTACTATCGCATCATTTGAAAATGTAATTGAGTTTGAAAAAGACGATTATGCCAATTTCATTAATAAATCGGTCGATACAATTGACTCATATGGTGTAGGAATTGCTCTTACGTATGTTTTAAATCGAAGCAAGCATTTATTAGAAGATGAATTTGTAAAGAAGCTACGTGATTTTTTTATTAATGATATGCTTAATCCAAAATTGTTTATTCGTCTTACTCCTGAACAGTTATTGGCAAATTACGAAGACATACTAATGAATAGTGGATTTTTGGAGAAACATAACTTACGTATTGAAAATCATTTAATTGAAAATACATTATCTAAACGGTCAAAAATTATTAATACACTTAAGAGAAGCGGATTTCTTATTAAACCACCCGGGTTTTCCAGAACGGAACTAGAAATCGTTAGAGACTGTCCAGATGGGAAGGAATTTAACCCATTAACAAAACGATGTAATAAAGTATGTAAACCCAGATATGTTCGAAACCCTAACTTCAAATGTATTCTCGACAAATCACAACCAAAAACACGCAAAAATAGAAAGGCTAAATCAATCAAGGCTAAATCAATCAAGGCTAAATCAATCAAGTCTAAATCAATCAAGGCTAAATCAAGTAACATTTTTTCACGCGATGCATAAATCACATCAATATCAAAAATGTAATAAATAATGAACTGAACGTCGTTGTTCATTTTCGAATACTGTTATGTTTTATTATACTTAACAACATTGTCATTCCAGAATTAAACGTTTAATTGTTATATTTATTTCTCTCGACGTGTATGTTTTACTTTATTTGTAATTCAGGCGACATTGGTATCTCTTTTGATCCTCATCCACCTTTCATTATATTTGTAATGAATGGTGGTGCCTCACCTCCTCATCCTCCACGCATTCTATATTTACGTGTCGTTTTTTTACCACGAGTCTTTTGTTTATTGTATCGACTACGTTTGTAGCGACGTTTCGAGTGTTTACTGGTTGCTTTGCCAAATATATTCGTGAGAGAAAACCCGAATAAACTCATCAAAATATTATACATTATAGAAATATAATATTTTCAGAGTCGTGGTCTTATATAATAGCCTCCTAATTAGCTATGGGTCAGTTATTTAGTATGTATAGTCTATTTCATCTTCATCTCCTCCATCTTCATCTCCTCTGTCTTCACTTGCCACCACTGGATCCTGTATTTTTTCACTGGTTACGGTTTCGATTGCTTCTGGTTCATCTGTTTCGTCTTCATTAGTATCAACAATCGATTCATCAGATAAGCCGTCACTCGGCATACTATCTAAAACGTCTTTAATATAATCGTCTCTAGGAACCAAATATATATTCCAGTCACCATTATCCAAATATAATATAAATTGTGTAGTATTTGGACCACTAGATGAATTCTTATTATTCTTATTTAAAACCGTTAAAATTTGCATGATTTTATTACAATCTGGAATAGTTTCTGGATAACGACGATTTAATACGCAATTAAAATCGTCTACTGTATAAAAATTGTGAACGGATGGCTTATAAATAGTGATTGGATTATATACATTTCTATTGTTTTTATCAGCAGATGGATATATTTGTAATATCGCATCTGCTACTGGCTTTATCGCGGTCGAATTTAAATTACTTATACCTGGTATTATTTCCTTAATTCTCTCTATTGTATCTTTGACACATTGGTCTTTATGTGACATTATGTATTCATCTACGCTAGTTTGATATTGTTGTTTATATGAACGTGATCCATTGTAATAAGATACAAACTTTGATTTTATTGGTGGTAAATAACTAATTCGTTGTGCCGGATAGGTTTTCCATTCCTCATACGGAATCTTTTTAAAGGCTTCTATTTTTTCTTTGAACTTGTTACATTCATCACATTCATTGTTGTCACAGCTAACTTTTATAGCTTTAATTAATTGATTTATATGACTATTGTTACTACTACATTTACATTGTTTTGTATTTACATCACATGTAGTTGTTATATCACCTTTATATTTCTCAGCCATTTCATTTGAATAATCATCTAATATTTTTCTCGAAGCAACATTAACTGCCTCAGTAGCATAATTCGATTGTGGAGCAAGCTTATATGCTATTCTTGCTTTTGTCTTTTCAAATAAACCGCCTCGTTTTATACGATGTTTACGGGTAGGTTTTTTTGAAATCTGATGCTTACGGCGTGTATTAGTCATTTTTTTACGAGTATTAGTAGTTCGTCTCTTATTTTTACGAGTATTAGTCATTTTTTTACGACTATTAGTAGTTCGTCTCTTATTTTTACGTGTTTTCATTATATTATAAAAATATTATAATAAAAATAGAATGTAATGCAATAGTTTTATTTTTCAAACAATATTAAATGATAACTGTGACTGACATTTTAACTAAAGAATGATGTGATACTCTTCATCTTATTTTTCGTATTATCGGTTTCTCTTAAATACTTGTCGAACAATAATGCCTTTACTTCCTTGTGTTTTAAATCGTCTATCTTTGATTCTAATTTACCTTTATCATCTATCGTATTTCTCAGCGTATCTATCTGCATTTGGAAGTTGCGTTTCTTTCTTTTAAACGCATCAATATCTTCCAAAACTAGAGCGAATACTTGCTGAACTGGTTTCATTATTTGATTTGTAATATAAAACGAATAATTCGGCCTTATCTTATTTTTCAAAATATATTCTGGATGTTCAATCTTCTCACCTTGTAAACAATTCTTGTTTTTTGTTTCAATATACACAAAGGGAATTCTATCACCACTACTTGGCTTATTTCCAGGGTCGCGCTTACCCATTCGGTCAGCCAATACCTTATGTGCGATTTGTTGTGGATTCTTATAATTAGACCTCAATGATTTCGTAATAATCAACTTGTCCATTGGATATTTTTCCTCAATAATATTCTGTAAACTAGTTTGTAAAAATTCAACCGCTTTTTGTATGTTCTTTTCCTTCATCAGTATATCAATAATACCTCCATATACGTCCTTTACGATTGGCGCATTATCACGGCGTTTTAAAACAATTCCCATACTCTTACGCTTTCCTTTATTTGGGTCTGTCTCATACAACATTCCTACATATCGTTTTTTTGATAGCAAGCAAAATGGCATAAATGTCTTCTCATATTCTAAATCATGTGGTTTCTTCAAGAATTTAGTAGCCATATGCCCAGCTTCTTGTGCTAATTCAATCGTAATTTCAAGTGCTTTTTGACCACGAATTTCTTCGCCTTCTGGTGTTTTTAAATTAAAGGTAAAGAATACAGAATCCGTGTCGCCATATACATACTCTGCGTTTGAGTGAACCTTACCATATTTAGTGTCAATCATTACATTCCCATATGTCTCTTCAATAACTCGCTTAGCATAAGTTAATAATTTACGACCAGTTGCTGTACAAGATGCCGCTACATCCTTCTCATAAAAGGTGCTTGTTTTCGCACCACACTGTCCATACAATGAGTTCGCAGTCAACTTATAACTCAACTGTCTCTTATCTAAAATATTTTTCATAAATTCATCTGTTTGTTGCGGAATTAATTTTCTAGTCGCCTTTCTAGAAGCCAATAATTCCTCTAAAATCGACGGCATAATCGCACGACCCTCTGGAAATTGCGCAAAACGACAAACCTTCGTTCCACTATGCGTCTTTTCGGATTTTCCTCTAGCATTTGGTATCCACTTAAACGTATCATATTCTACATCCACATATTCATAGCCAGGTAAGTTGTCATACTTGAAATTTCCTTTACTATCTTTTTCACCAGTTTCCCGAATTTTATTTCCATTTAAATCGTATTCTTTCGTCCAAACTTTGCTATCGTGTGATAAATTTTCACTAATCATTGAAGAAGGGTATAGCGAACTGTAATCTACACATGCTACTGGATTGTCGAGATACAAATTACACTTAGGGTCTAGTACGATTGCTCCTTCATATCCATCATCAAACAATGGTTTTTCTAGGACTGGCATCAACGTTTTCTTTTCTCTACATTTTTTCGCGATATAACTTGTCAGCTTGATTCCTTGACCACGCATCACCAAGAAATTAATAGGCACACTACAAATCTTTGCCATCTCTGAATATCCAGTCATGACATCTATCTTATTCATCAAATGATGAACCAAATTACAATCCTGAATACAATATTTCGCAATGACTGCTCGTTCATTTGGACCTTCATTTGTCATGCGGAAAATATCTTGAGGAGTCACGTCGTCCTTGGCTAAACCCCATTTCACTTGTTTTGTCATATCTGGACTTTCATGTCCTATAATTTCAAACGTACCATCATTCTTGTTAACATTTAATACCTTGAATTTTTGCCCATCTTTATAGTAATCGCTTGAATGACTAGTTTCTTCGAAATTAATATAACTACCGTTTTCCAGACCAGTTAAATTTTTACTGAAAATTTTGGTCGTTTCGATTGTTTCACCAGATTTGCTAGAAGATATCGTCTCATGAATGTGCTCAACCTTCTTCACGTCATCACCTATGAAATAACCAGACACATAATCTAATTTATAAGATGTCAAGTTATAATCGCGACGGAAATAGTTATACATATCCACCTGTAAACGTCCATTCATCTTGATGAATTTTAATTCATGCTCACCGCTAGCAATTACTATTTTACTCTCTTCAATCGATATAGTTCCAGTCTCGGTATCTTTAGTTCCACAAATTTCATTGACATTTCTCGATAATTTCAATAACTCCTCTTCGCAGTTGTTCTCGCGAGATCGAATGTGTATAAATTGATAATCGAACCCAAAGATATTATAACCGATAATAATATCTGGGTCTTCTTTCAAAATTAAATTGCGCCATGCTAGCAACAAGTCACGTTCTGTTTCATAACTCTCGATTTCATTATTTTCAATTTCGTCGATTTTGCTACACGTATTTAACACAACACAATGGTTCAAATATGGCTTCTCTTCGCCATACTTTAAAAACGTTGAACCTATAAATGTGACCTTGTCACCTTCCAATTGAGGAAAACCAGCACCTCTGAATGCGTCTGTTATTTTATCCACCTTCTCTTCGCGTTTTATGTTTGAATTGTTTATCAGGTCAATGATATTTGTATTTAAATCGATCTTATTTCCTCGCTTGTCATATTCTATATCATCTTCATCATCATCATCTAGATTTGCGCCCATTTTTTCAAACATTCGTTCGATCGTATTTTCATTTGAAACTACTCTACATAAATTCTTTATTTGTTCACTGTATAAACGCTCTAATAAACGATTTAACGAAGGTAAAGTCGGCATTGTTTTCGGATATACCTTATCGACGTTTATTACGTCATCAAACCCAAATGCTGTTTTTATGATTTTGGTCAAGTCACCCTTTGATATATCGCCATCCAGATTGTCGTAATATTCCATTATGTTCACTGCTAATTTCTTATATGATTTAATAGGAACTGGAAAATCACCATGACTACTACTTGCCTCAATATCAAAACTACATATCTTATAGGGAACAATAGTCTCTTTATTATTAAGTGGAATAATATTTGCGTTACCTATTTCATACTCATATGTACACGAAGTCTTTTTAGTCGTAATTTGAGTCGCCTTTTTTAATGGAATACATATCCACCCAGATGGACTTATTTCTTTGATATGGAAATAACGCAACAATGGTGGGATATTTGCTTCATATAAATACGTTTCTGTCTCTTGGAATATGTATCCCTTGTCAGCTAATCGACGACCATTTTTTCCATTCTCATAATACAGATTTTTTACTTTATTCATAGCGAGAGTGTTATTAAATTTCAATAATACAAACTTATGCTCCTTACCACCATCAAACCCATATAACTTCTTACGATTGATGATTTTACATTCACAAATGGAGTTTTCATAATACTTACCGACCTTTGACTTGATATGATTTAAAAACTCGTTTTTTCGGTCAATTGTCCAATCGTCACCTACCTTTACGTAAAAGAACGGCTTGTAGTCATTCACAAATAGACAAAACGTTTCGCCCTTTTCATTGATACCAAACATTTGAATTACAAATCGCTTGGTATCTTGTGAATATTTATATTCGCTCCCCGTGTCACTTCCACTACCACTAGACGATTCTTTTTCACAGACTTCATCGTATATGTTAAAGTCGAGTAAGCGAAACGACTTGTCTAGTGCTGGCATACTCGGTTTACTGACTGATGACATATTTGATTTATCCATTGCTGGCATTGTTGATTATTCTATACTACCAAATTCTGTTTATTTCCTTTATCAATTTTTATTTTAACTCATGATACAAATGATATACAAGAGTATATTAAAGCCATTATTATATAGTGTAGTGTAGCCTATCGGCATGTTTGATATCTCAATCACATATGAAAATATATTGCTTATCGCTGCGAATGTCATTAATTTGGTTTATAATATTCCACAAATGTTACGTACATATCGAACAAAGTCGGCAAACGATTTTGATATATGGTTCTTAGGATTGCGTATATTCTATAATTTTTTATGGATTTTATATGGGATAGAAATTAATAGTATATTGGTGGTTATCAATAGTATTGTTACTATACTAGCAACTTTGTTTATCAGTTATTACAAAATTATCACTTACTTGACCAATAGTAGAACTATTCTACCAATAACTGACTTACTTGATAAAAAGAGTAACGATGGAAATACCATCGATTGGGAAGGTGAATATACTATGTAATCACTTACGAATATACTACATATATAAAAAATATTGTATTTTACACAACGTATTTTGAGTAAGGCGTTTACTTATGAAACATCTTACTGGATGATGTTTTTAACCAATATGTAGATAATAATATGTCCATATAACTATGTCCCTTCTGTTTTGATTGAATATATCGTAAATTTGCTATAAATATTTTATCTACTAAATTCTTATCATTGTCTAACATATACCTAGTATAATCACTTAAAGGCGTGTTTAATATTTGTTCTATTTCGTGGTGATAGTACAAATAATTATAACTATATTCTGCTAATAATACAGCGTTCTTGTGCTTTTCTTGACGAAATAAAGGATTAAATTTTTTTGTAAATGGGACAAGTCTACTCCCAAAACCAATGCTTATTCTACACATATGGTCATTTGATTGTTTTTCTTTTGGTATACAATCTATCCATGATGGTCTATTAAATATTAGAGGCGTACATGTATTTCTAAATACTGCGTTTAAATTATAAATGGCAAATTCTACAGCATCTTCGTAGGTAACTAGTGTGTCTGTAAACATACTTGTTGTGGAATCCGTATTATAATACGGATCAGTTGAAGACGTACTGCTACTATCTGAGCTATATTCAACTAGTTGTTCTGATAGTTGATTTATATAATAATCCTTCAAATGTACCAAAAATGGTTTTAACCACAATTCGTGCTCAATAAAACTAAATTCACTCATTTAAAATGGTTAATTATTATTTATTGTGTAACTTATATATTCGCAATTTAGACTAATATATTGTGTAAGATATCTTGATATGTAGTTAATTTAATATTACATATCAATTTTTGTGTTATGTGTAAAGTTTTATGTATTTCTAGATTTTCTAGATTTTCTAAATTTTCTAAATTTTCTAAATTTTCTATCCCTTGTTTTTTTGGCATTTGTCTTTCTCCCTCCTTTAGTATACAAATGAAGTTTGTCAAGTGGAACATCCATTATATTTATTTCATCATCTATTTCATTATGTACTTCATTTTCAATATCTTTGCCAGTAGTAGTGGAGTCAATTGTATTAGAGTTAAGAGAAATATTTTTATTTACATATGCGTCTAATATTGCTTTAAAATAGTTCCTTTCTTGCGTTGCGTTTTTATCTAACGCTAACACGTTTCTTAATCTATTTATGAATTCTTTATCTAATTTAGTTGGTCCATTTAAACTAAATCTTGTATAGTCACTTGATGGAGTACGCAATATTGTATTTATTTTGTCACTATTTTTCAAATAATTATAACTTTGTTCTGCCAATGTTATGTTATATTTATACGTTTCATCGCTATACTTTGGATCAAATTTTCTCACACTAGGAACACATCTATTTCCAAATCTAGGACTTTTACGACATTCGCTACTTAAACACGACAACCCTTTTTTAGGACAATCTTCCCAATCTTTTTTATATTGTACGAATTCTTTTGTAACTAAACCTTTTGGACGAAATATTGAATTTACATTCTTTATAGCAAAATCTATTGCTTCTTCGTTTGTTACTATTTTTGTAGGGTCATTTAAAGACTGTTCTAATAATTTGCTTAAAAATGGCTCTAACCAGTCTTTGTTTTCTACAAAGCTAAATTCTTCCTTAGAATCTTTATTAGAATCTTCGTTAAAATTAGGCTTCGACATGAATTGTCCACTACCAACGTGCATTCTCTTGTGAGTTTTCTTCTTGTGAGTCTTCTTATTGCGAGTCTTCTTATTGCGAGTCTTCTTATTGCGAGTCTTCTTGGCACCTCCGCGCATATTTGATTTAAGCTTAATCAATCTTTGTTTCACTAAAAAATCTATTAATTTGTCTTTCTCTCTAGGACCTTCATATTCCAGTTTCTTTTTTCCATTTTCTAGTAAAACTAGTGATGGTACATATGCGACATCACTATACGTAGTATCCATTTTCTCTAATTCACTAACACCGTCTGGGTCTATTTGAGCCATAATCATATCTGTATCATATTTTTCATCCACTTCTCTACATGTATTGTCCCACACGTCTTCCATAGCTATACATGCCGGGCATGTTGGGCTAAAATATTTGGCAAATACGGGATGTTTCTTATTCTCACTATCAAATTTTTCCGCATTTGCGCCATTGACGTACAAAATCTTCATATATATATTATACCTTTAAAAAAAGTATAGTAAATTTTATTATCATATTTTAGGTTATTTTATAATGTTTTGCTGTACTTTTTTTAAAGGTATAATATATATGTTCAAGTTATTGTTAATATTTATCGTATTTATGTTAGGATTATATTTTAGCTCTAGTTATACTTCTCAAGATGTTGTCGAAGGGTTTGATGTAAAACAGTCCAACTGCCCGAATATTTTAATTCAAAAAGGAACTGAACTATATCTACATAATTCAAAAATGGCTAAAATACCTGGAGTGAATCCAGTCAAGTTTAATAATTTAGAAGATTATGTAGAATTTTTAGAGTGGCAGCGAAGTCAAAATATTAAATGTCCAGTATTATTTTTACAACACTCGTATGATACGCAAGGAAAGTCAGTTTATAAGTTTAGACCAAGTCCTACCGATCTTCAAGGTGGCCTACCCCCCGTTTTAACTTATGGCACCGATTCTCAAGCAATCCCTCTATCTGTCCAAGAATCACTTCGTGAACCACCTGAAACAAAATTAATCGATGCTGGACGGGATGATGCTCCATATAACGACAATTCTTATCCTGGCTATGACCCTATCAATTTATACCAAGGAGAATATACCCCTTTAGATAAGATGACTCACCAACAAGAGGGACCTGGCAAACTTAGCACAAGTGCGATGGATGTCAATTGGGGCGGAAAAGCATTTACTGACGGCGCAATTAATGCTGGATATTACAAAGGTGACGAAGTTTATATGAAACCAGCATAATAAAATGTTATGATAACTGGTGATGATTACTAAATATTTACTAATATTCAGTGTAGACGTTTCAAAGGAATATCATTGGGTGGATTCGACTATATTTTCACCGAGTGGTGCGGAAATGGATCTAAAAATAAATTGTTTTATGTTTTCGATACAGGTTTTGCTAATTTTTCTGGTATTCCCGTTTTCACATGTTATTTTAAAATTATCTAGACATTTGTCGTCCTTTTCTAACTCTGACAACAAATTACGTATTGTTTTGAATTCTGTCATGATTGATATGGCACTTTTATTACTCACACCTGGAATAGTGGATAACATAATTTCTCCTATATTTTCTGGCGTAATATTATTCTTCTTTTGTTTTTTCATGACTTCACAATAATTAACTTCCTTCACGACCTTATTTTCGTCATAATAACTCGTTTTTTTCGGTTCTTTTCCTAATTTATCTGCGAAATTGACGATTAGTTCGCATGTCTCGTTCATATTTTTGGTTCTTACTACAGAGAATCCTTTGAAATAATTCAAAGTAATTAATGCCGAATACAGCGTTTTTTTATCCATACGACCTTTTGTAGGATTATATCTCTCCAAATCACCTTCAATTATATAGACAACATTATGATTATGTTGTGAGCATTCGTTTAATCGGTATGATTGTTCCGCATATCTACCGTCTTTTATACTTGCAGCCAAGTCATATAGAGATTTTCTCTCAAAAATAACCTTCTCTTCTTCTTCGTTGTTTAAAAGAATAATATCCCCTATAGCCAAATTTTCCAATTGTACTTCGTGACTATGTTCTTTAAACAATAAATTCATTGTCGTCAATAAATCTGTTTCTCTATAATCTATCTTGATAAACATAAATAAATATAATACGTTACTTATGTTTAATTCGTTATTTTATAAATAGTTATATGATATACTGGCTATAGTGTAATTGATTTCATTTACACAAAGGATACTTATTTGCGATACGTTCTTCGTTTTGTTTTTTTTGTTTTTTTTGTTTTTTTTGTTTTTAGTTTTGATTTTTTATTACTTCCACCTCGTACTATTCGCCTAGTTTGTCCAAAATATTCGGGGAGTGGTTTAGCCAATAGCCTTTCATCGCTACAAATAGAACACGTTAAGTCCATGAGAACAATTGTTTCGGGGGCTTTTTTTG
>OCVQ010002205.1_pt1 | contig 13288 bp, 19 predicted proteins | sample 1539061 | NCBI WGS metagenome assembly OCVQ01 (sample SAMEA3355526, study PRJEB22509) | marine metagenome | biome: marine; feature: river plume; material: water | place: USA | collected 2010-08-08 | depth 0.5 m | reverse complement strand
ATCATAGTATCCTGCTGCAATTAAGTAATCATTTATTATACATAAAGATGACTCATTATTCATAGAATTATATTCAAAAAGACCAGTAGTTATAATTGAGCCACCGCTATTAATGGCAGAAACGCAATCAATAAAGTCGGTGTCACAACAAGGTAATAGTTGCAAAGTGGCCAATCCAGGCACTCCTGCAGGACCTGTGTAATTATAACAACAATCTAAACCAGGAAGCTCCCCATCTAAAACATCCATAAATGTAGATAGAGTTCCTAAGTAGTATATATCATTACATGTTGGACAGCAAAATTTATTTGAATTTGTAACTGCTACACCTGCATCTAATAATAGAACTATTTCTTCAGATAAGAGTGTGTTATTTTCTGTAGAAGCAATAATTGCCTCATCAATAATATACAAAATTGGATTTACACAACTTGGCGTTACTGGTGTTACAACTGGACATTCAATATGAGATGTCAAGGTAATAGCATTGTTTGTAGATACACATTTCTTTTTCATCTTATCCGCCTATTAAAAGATTAACCTGTGCTTGCAATGCAGCAATTTGCTGTTGCATTTGTGCTAATGCATTATTTTGAGTTTGAATCAATACTTGTTGATCACAAAGTTTAGAACCAATTGCGGTTATGTATTCAGTCATTGGCATAACTGCTCCATACTGTAATTGAAAACATGCAGCAACTGCCATTTCACATTCAGGGCAACCAGTAGTTCCACCTGTTGTTACAGATGTTCCTGTATTTACTTTTGCTATAGTATCAATAAGCAATTGAATAAGCTCAACAAAGTTTGCCGGTGGACATTCTGTACTTATTAACTCTGATAAATCATAAGATTGAACATCAAGCATTTCAAAGATTTTACAAATCTTTTTAGCTAATTCATTTATGACATCGCTAATTGTATCGCCATGACACAAATTAATGCAACATAAATCTGGCCCTTGCCATACAACACAGTTACTTGTTGTTACAGCACATCCAGAACTTCTAGTATTTGTTGGCTTTCCCATAGCTAATAATATACAAATTTTTAATTTAATTTCCTAATTTTAATTGCAGTCCACCCCTTCAGAAAACTGTACTTGTATTAAGTCTTGGTTATTTGCAAGAATATAAATATCAGCTGATGTTTGAGCTGTTATACCGCACACAAAAACTTCATAAGGTGTTGTAGCTGAATAGAACATAACAGTTCTAATAACTCCGTTGCAATCTTTAAAATACAACCACCCTTCCACATTAATTGGAATAATGATTGAATACTTTTTACATGTACCTGGAAGTGGAGCAATTGGACAACACGCGTTTGGATCCTCTGCAATATCCATCTTTAAGATTTCATGTTCTATTGTTGATTGCATTAGATCTGTAGGACAACAGAATTGTATTCCATATCTTAATGCTAATACTTTTTCATAGTTTGCATCTCCAAATGCGCAGAAGATTTGTTCTGCATTAAAAGGTTCTGCGTTGTTTACTATAAAATCAGGGTAAATCATTTTGTGATTTGTAACTGGAGGAATTATTACCGGTTTTGGTAAACATTCCTGGCATGTGCTCACGCACTCAGTTTCAACAAAAAAGTCCTGCCATAGTATTTCTTCCCATTCTTCAAAACATTCCGCCTCTGTTACGCGGTAACATCCGGTGATAACATTTGCATTAATGTCTTTAATAGTTGTTAAAACAACTTCTAAAAAGTCATCTGGGTGATTGTTGTTACTTGTTAATCCTTGGAATACAAATACTCCAGGTAAACCATTTACAACTAATGCTTCTCCTGTTGAACAACAAGTTAATTGGTATCTTTCTTCTGGATAATTTAAAGTAGGATCTATTGTTGGAACAACTGGTTCTATTGCCTTACAAATGTAAGATTGAAATCTTCCACTTTCCCATGATGTAATTTTCCCTTCTTCTGCTGGAACTAAATTTGTTGAATCAAGTGTGTCAAGAACAGTTGATGCATCTCCTAAAACACTTGATGCATACCATACTTGATCATCTATTGAAAACCAAACAAATACAATAGGTAGCGTCCAAGTATTAAGAATCTCATAATAGTTATGTCCATCATACGTTCCAGTTGGTCCTACAAAAGAATAAATAGGTTGACCTAATGTAATATTACTAACTTCTGTCCATTGAAAAAATAATGAGTTACATGTTGTATTGCAATCACAACACATTGGTGTTGTTTCAAGTCCTGTATAAAGAGCATCAAACCAATTTTGTGTATTAGCTGGATCTGCTCCAGCAGGCTTGTCTGCAGATTTTAAAAGAAAACAACCATTAGTTACATTACCTGATGAATCTGTAAAACTTGTTATAATTTCAGGTGTTGATATAATATCAACTGGTGTAATATCAAAGACAACTCCGGTATATTTAATGTACACAGGCGTTCCTGCATAAGGATGTCCTGTAGGATACACATATACTTGATTGCTACAACAATCTATAATAGTATAATAATTAACAATTTCTGCAGCCATTTTATTTCTTTATTTGTCCTTCAGCAATTTGCTGATTGACCGTGTTAACGCAAGCAGTGCAACATGATTTACCATTTGTTGCATTTACAATGTATGTTCCTGTACAAGTACATACTCCACAATTTTGACAACTTTGAGCCATTTTAGCAAAGTTTACATGAATAATTATCTAATAATTTTTTGGCATAGTTATATAAAACCATTGCCTGTTCGTGATCTAAACAGTATTCAGCTTTTGCTTGAGCTGCATCTATGTATCCAGTAATCTCCATCAAAGATATAAATTTATTCTTAGTTTCTGGAATTGGTTCACATGCACTCAATTTGATTTTGCACCATTCCTCCTTCAGTTGTTTTCTTAAAGCTGTAACACGCAAATGATTGTATTCAACATACATTTTATCATGCGGTGATAAAGCATACTTGATGACATATATCCCATCAGGTAATGAATGAAACTCAGTTCCACAACATTCAGTTTGTATTTTTAAATCACAAGCTGTGAGATTAAGAATAAACCCTTTATAAATTGGTGGGAAAGTAGTGTCATTAAAAGTAATGCAATCTCTATATCCAGGTACTAATACTTGAACAGTAGGGCAAACATAAGGCATGAGTAAATCATACACGCTTGTGTCTTCTATGCGAAGAACACAATCAGTCATAATGTTTGGAATATTTAAACTTAATGAATTTGTTGCCATAAGATTTTATTTAAAAAAAATGGAGAACAGAGAAAGACTCTATTCTCCATTTTAGGAAGATATAACTCTAGTCTTAAAGTGCTGCCGGTACGAAAGCAGTGTGACCAAAAGTTTGTAATGTTGTAACACCACCAACTGCAGCTGCACCTAACCATGTTGCCATGAATGTTTCAAATGCTGTTGCTGTAGCAGCAGTAACATAGATATTCAATGCATACTGATCATCATCATAAACACCACTAGGGTTGTTGTAACGAGGAACACTGTGTTGGATTACATAACGCGTGTACAATGCATTACGGTTAACCGCAGTAAAGTACTGATCTCCTTGAGTGATCTCACGGATACGGCTATCAGATGAGAAATGATTTTGTAAATATGACTCATCAAGAATTACATCACGCAATACAGTTTCACCATAACCTTGTCCTGCAAATCCTGCGTATTCTTTGTTTGTACAAAGAGCAGAGAAATCACATGGATCACCAGTCAAATCTGTCAATGATAAGTTCATTTGAATGATTTCTTTTTCATAGAAATCACTGTTTTGGAATGAACAGTTACCAAATTTAGTTTCAATGTAAGCTCCAATCAAACGAATACCACCAACAGTGTTAGCAATGTAACCTGGAGATACATAAGTTGTCCATACGTTAGTTGCAGGGAAACCTGCAGCAACTGCTTCAGCAGCTGTAGCAAATAATGCAACGCCTGTTTGAGTATAAACGATTGGACGAACAAAGTACTGTAACCATACATCATTTACAATTTGGTTAGCCCAATTGATCATTACCAATGTAGAATCTACATTTCCTGGTACAATTGTACCTGTTGGACAACAACCTGTATAAGCTGCAAAAGTTTTGTATAAGTCATGGTTCAAGTAACGTAATACGGGTGAACCCCACAAGTCAATACGAAGATTGTATGTTTCTCCACACACAAAGTTGAATTTACATACAGAACTTCCTGCTGTGTTATATTTAATTGTTGCAACAGTAATAGATGCAGGAGTACCTGGAGTAAAAGGAACAGATGCAGGTAATGTTAATACATCACCAACTGTAACATTCTGTCCAGGTTGTGTAATTGTAATTGAAGTAACAACACCACCGGCTACAACAACTGTAGCGAATACACCAAGACCTGTACCAGTTACTATAAGAGGAACGTTAGTATAAGTACCGTTGGTATAACCTGTACCAGCTGTAAGAACACCTAAAGTCGCAATTGAGTCAGCATTAAAGTTTGTGTTACCTAAATGCCAAATAGATTGCTCTGGTCCAGCACCTGTCATTTTAGAAAATTTGTGAACATATCGCGGATTAATCATCTTTGATTTGTTAGACTCTTTGTACCCTCCGTGGAAAGGTCCAATCTTATCATTAGTAAACAAAGATGCAGCAGCAAAAACCAATGGTCTTCCTGCAATTACTTCCGCAGATGCGTTGTTTACAGATAAATAAGTGGTTGGATTAAAGAATCCATAGGTTCCAACACCTAATCCGTTTGGTGCTACGGCATTTGCTAAAGCTGATGTTGCTACACCTGCGTCAAGCAATAATCCGTTATTCACCGCATTTTGCGTACCTACTATGGCAGCTTGGGTTGCTTTTGTTCCGACAAATGATTTGCGGTAAGCATGATTAAAATAACTCATTTTTTCTTTTTTTTAGTTAATAAACAATATATTCAATATAGCAAAAATAATCCAATTATGCAACACTTAGTGCAAATTATTTTAAAAATAAAAGTTTGTACTTTGTTGAACCTAATAATCTTTTTACATTATCAAGCTCATTACTGATTTCTGAGAAGCACATAATATCTTGTAAAGCGCAGATCATATCATAGATTTCTCTGATGTAAACAATAGCTTCTTCTACAGAATTAAGACTTCTTGGACAACAATCTGGGAGAACTAAAATTCTTTCAGCTGCTCCTTGATATGCTTCTGTAATTGTATCTATTAGATCTGGCAATCCTTCATACAATGGACCTAATGCAACATGCATAGCGTGTGCACCGGGACCTGCTACTTTTAAGTGTAGCTTATGAAATGAAATAGAAGCATTCATTAGTTCACAAATACAAACAGTTGTTTCTTCTACACAATGATTACCAGATGGCTTCGTGTAAGCTGGACTTGTTGCTTGCTGTGTTGGTCTTTTTAATAAGCCTCTTTGTGGTGAGTTCATTTTATTCTTAGTTATTAGTTTCTACTGAATTATCTGCAATTTGATTTGCAGTAACATCTTCAAGATCTCCTGCTAGAATTTTTACACATTCATCAATGAATAATTCTACTAAGTCATCTTTAAACTCACATTCAACATTTACTGTTGAAACAAGTCCAGTGTACGGATCTGAAGTTCCTATAATCTGTATTCTCCGTGGCTGTCTGTAATAAGTCAAAGCTGTAGTTTCTAATTCAAAATCATTATTAGTATAAACTTTAATCTTATTTCCTAGTACTGTAGCAAAAGTTTCACCCCATTCAAAACTTGGTTTTTTATTATGATCTCTCAAAAGTTCATCTACGTTTGCTTCTTCTGCAAGATAAATCATCATTTGTCTTTTATCACAACAATCTTTTTTTGCTTTTGCAGAAAGTCTTTTCCATTCAAAATAATCCCCAGGAATTACAGAAGATTGGTAGTACAAATCTTTTTTGACCATTTGCAAAGGTTTGTCTGAAAGAAGAACTTGTAAGTCATCAATACGTCTTTTACTGGCTTCATCACCAGTTTTAGTCATATTAGTTCCCATTAAGTTTCTTCTACACCAAGTTACTTGAGCTTTGTTAAATGCTTCAACAATCTGCCAAGGCATGATATTATCATAGTCATTACTAGCCAATTTATTAATTCGCTGTTTGACTTTTATTTGAATAGTATCATTTGTCATTTTTTCTTATTATAAAGTTTTTAAGAAAGCTGTTGTCAAATCACTCCAAGCACCATTAAACTTTTTAAATGAAGTTACATTGATGTATGCACTGTAAGTGTCATCTGTATTTATAAATGTTCCTGAGCAATAAAATACATCAATGCCTGCTGGAACATTTGCAGAAATTCCACTTGTTCCAATTAAAAAAGTGTCGCCTGCAATTCTGATTTTTTCAGTAGCAAATATCATTCTTGCACCATAAGTTGGTAAAGCTGTGATTGCTGCTTTAAAAGGAAAAAGAATAGCACACAATTGATAGTTCTGATAATCATTTGGAAAGTTTGTTGCAACTGGTGCTATGGCATTAGCAATTACCCAAGCAATTGCTGTAGCAACTGCTCCACATGTATTGTCAGCACTATTAGTTGCTTTTCCTCTTCGTTTAATTCTACCTACTTGATTGTCTATTGAAATACCAATGTGAGGCATGTTGATTAAAAACAAAGCACCTTTAGTGGTTGTTGTAGCATGACTAGCCCATGCAGCAATTCCTAAAGTACCTGTATGTGGATAACCGGCTAATCCTCCAGACATAAACGCACCTAAAAATTCATTAAGTGATGCGGGAGTTTGACCAATGTTAGTTACATCTGCATAAATAGGACCATCTACATCATCTGAACAAATTGAATCAGATAATAAAACATTACTTGGATCATAACCATAACTAGAAATAAAAGCTTTTGCTTTATCTCCAAAGTTTTCAGATGTAGTTGCACTACCATAATGCTGACGGATAATATTTGAATAATTACCAGGGTTGATTTCATTTCTTTCAACACCTTCTACAACAGGGAAAAAATCACCATTTTTAGGTTTTGTTGTACTGTAAACTAAACTTCCAGAAACTATATTTCCAAGTTTATCTCTTAATGCGAATGCTCTTAACTTGCTCATTTTCCTTTTATTTTTTTAAGATTTGTATTTTTTCTTTTTGCGGCAGGAGAGGCTTTTCTTCCAGCAGATGCTAAAATAGCACAAGCAGCTTCCATAGAAACTCCTTGCTTTTTTGCTATACCTTTTTGAGCTGCTTTAAAACCCATTCCTTTTTTTGTTGCCATTTTTATTTTTTTGGTTTTGTATGACCATAACCTTTTGCTTTTAAAGCCAAATGATCTTTCATGGTTTTAGCCATAATCATTTTTCCAGACTTACTATACATTGGATGTGGTGCAAATTTTTTACTTTTTTCCATTTCTAATATATTAACAGTTCCACTTTCTTAATGCAAGAGTTTTCCTTGTAGGTTCTCCATTTGGTTTCTTAGCAGGGCCTGGCATTCCTGACATTCTAGCACAAAAAGATTTTCTTCTTTTAGCATCTTTACTGCCAGCTTTAAGTTTAGACGGTTTAGTAGTAACTGCAGTTTGCAATTTACTACCAGGATTTGCTTTTCTATATGAAGCAACACCTTTAGCATTTAATCCACCTTTAGGATCCTTGCCTTCTTTTCTTGTCCAAGCTGCTGTCTTTGCCATTAGCCTTTCTTTTTAGTAATTGGTTTTTTCATGTTGCGTCCAATCATCATTCCTGCTTGAAAAGATTTTTTAACCTTAACTGCACAGTCAGATTTTTTTGTTGTTTTAACTGCTGCCTTTGCCATTATTTCTTCTTTTTGTCATTTTTTTTATGCCAATCTTTTTCAGCTTTAACTCCTTGTTTAACAGTTTTAGCTTTAGCTGTTCTAGTCAAACTAATAGTATCATAGGTTCCTTTATTTTTTGTAGGATGAGTAACCATAATGTCGCCAACCTTTCCTTCACCTCTTTTAGTAGTTTTTTTATAAACTCTATGTTTTTCACCACCAGCTGTTACTCTTGCCATGATTATATATTTTTAACTCTTCTTCCCATACCTACTCTTGACTTTTCAGCTTTTTTAGCAGCTAGTTTAGAAGGAGAAATTTCACTTTTAGTTTTAGGCGTAGCACTTGAAACTCTTTTGGTAGGCCGGCAGTATTCATTTTTACCACCGGCTCCACAAGCTTTTCCTGATTTAGTGTCTTTCCATTTTTCTGCTTGCCATCTTTTAAGATCGCTGCCAGCTTTAGTCTTTCTTACTACGCCTGAACCTTTACGGCATTTAGCAATAGCTTGAGAAGCCCTTGCTGAAGGAAACACATCGTATTGTGCTTTTACCTTTTTATAACAAGCATCTTTTGGCATCTTAACACGCACCTTTCATTTTACCACCCATTCCTTTTTTAGGCATAGCTTTTTTAGCCATAACTTTTCCACCCATGGATTTTTTAGCCATAACTTTTCCGCCATTTGACATAGAGTTATCAACTGTAGGTACAACGCGACCACCAGCAGCATACTTTTTTTTAGCAGATACTTTACCGCCATTTTTTGATTTGCCTATTCCGTCAGCAGCAAAAGCTGGAACACTTTTTCCATCTTTCATTACCATTTTCATTGTTGCCATTGTATTTAAATTTAAAAAGTTACTTACTCCATACATCCTCAATCTTAGCCATCAACAAATCCAACATGTCTTCATTAGTTGGATTTTTCAAATACTCTAAGATGTCAGATACATTTCTACCAAGCATCACATTTTGTGAAGCTTCATGCAACATTCCATCAGGTTTTACAATAATGTACTTGTAGAAACTTGCATCTTTGATAATTGCTTTGATTTTCAAATCTTCAATGCTCATTTCTGAATTTTCAATGAAGGTTGTAGCACAACGTTTTAAGTTATTGTCAAATCCTCTACCATTAATATAGGTATCTAAGTTGCCATAGATAACTCCTGGTAATGTTTTGTTTGAATACTGAGGGCTGTTCCCATCAATGTTTTTAGCAATGTAGAACAATTTTCTTGGATTGTCTTCAGATAATTGTTCTAATATAGCACCTGCTTTGTTTTTCAACTTAGTAATACTAACACTTGTTGCTACAGTATCTATCAGTCTATCAAGATACCATTTAGATTTAGATCTTTTTGCTTCTTCAAAGTTTGAAGCAACTAATGAAAATCCTCCGCTTTCAATAGCTTTAACAATAATGAGATGGTCCAAGTTTTCTTTTGGATCCAAAACAATATCATCATTGCCTAGTTTCAGAAATACTTTTCCCCAAATTTCTGAATTACTTGGTGTAAATAATTCAACTTTGCTCCAGAAATCTTTATCCTCTGGATCAATTTGGTTAAATGCTCTTTCTCTTTCAAGTAAAGCAATAGTTTCTCTGATGTCTTTAATTACAGCAGATTTTTTTGCAGAATCTTTAATTTGTTTCACCTCTGGTGCAAACTCATTAAGACCTGTCAAATAACGCATTTTGCCATTTTGTTCAACGGCAGCAAGAGATTCCACTTGGAATGTATTTGGAAATACAACATAGTTATATTTTTCAAGTCCCATGTTCTCTTGGTTTGGATCTGTGAAAGGTTTTATTGTTACCTTTCCCATGTGTTCTAATTTTGTACTCATTTTTTTTGTTGGTTTATTATTAATGACTGACAAATATAATAAAAAGAGGCAGACGCATAGCGACCACCTCAATTTACTTTTCTAGGATAATGCGGTAATTAACGCATTTATTTTTACTGTAATAGCTGCAAGTTTTGTGTTAACATCTGCTTGAAGACCAAGAACAGTTGTTTGACTTATGTTTGTGTATGTAGGTAATTTACCTACAGCAGCAGCATCAACTTTCATTAAACGAACTGCTTCATTGATATGAGCAATACGAGCTAAAGCTGATTCAGCATAATCTGATCTTTGTAATACTGGATCTGGGCTTGACACCCCGACTTTGATTGTTGCCATGGTTCTAAAGTTTAAAAGGGAATCAAACTAATGACTCCCTTGTTAATAAAATATGATTATAATGAACCTCCCGTGATTGGGTTTCTCATAACAATTTTCAACACTTTAGTAGGATCCTCTACTTTGATTGCAGGCATTGCCTGAGTCATGTAAACTTGGTATCCGTTGAAGTTACCTGAAGAAGCAAATCCTTGAGTTCTTCCCATGTAATCCATAGAACCATTTACATATCTCCAAACAAGATCCTTGTTCCAAGCACATTTCAACAATTTGATGTTGTCTTGACCATTCTCAGTAATATCAAAAATAATAAATGAGTAAGAAGACAAACGGAAACCATCAATGATTGGATTTTCAATCTCGTTGTTTTGTAAGTTGTCAAACGCAGGGTTCAAAACAAACTTTACATTTGCCAAGAAAGGAATTGTGTAGCTTGTGAAAGAGAAACCGTAAGATAAATCCATTCCTGAACCTTTTACTGCTTCCAATTCTTTTGCATTCATTACCAATCCTGATGCAAAAGCCTCACGCTTGATTGCCTCATTGATAATACGCATACCGCCCATTCCAGTTTGAACAATTAATTCACGCTTTGGATCTGGTCCTTGGAAGTCAACTTTACCATTGTAGAAGTTGAAAATCTCAGAACGGAAGATGTCAAGACGGAAATCAGATTTGTTGTAAACATGCTTGTAAGACAAGTCTAATTGTTTCCACAAACCAACTGACAAACGAAGATCATCTGGACCATCTTGCTTGATACGTCCACCTTTACCCCACATAAGGTAAGTTTCAATATCATAAGCAATTTTAGAAAGGTGAGCCGCTTCCAACTTAGTGATGAAAGAACGAACCAAGTTTCCATTGTCCATTGCTTTTTTCACATAACCTTGTCCTTTAGCAGCAACCATTCCTTCCAATGTATTGATAGATGGATCCATTGAAGTATCAAAGTTTTTCCAAATTTCAGTTACAGGAATTGAACCGTCAGCTTGCATACCACCTTTCTCCATTAATTTCACTTTAGATGAAATTGTATAGTGAATGTGTGCATCTGCATTACCAACATAGTTGTAGAACTCACGAGTTGTGTGAGTCATAGAAAGATCTGAATAACGCTCACCATATTCACCACGCGCAGAACCTACACGGAAGAAATAAGTGTTGTTTGTCAAGAAACGGTTATCAAAAGTTGCAGCTGAATCATTGTTCGGCATTTGAACTGTATAGATATAACCATCACCCATGTCTAAGATGTCCTCATCTGTAACATAAAGTTCTTTTCCATTGAATTTGTCATAAGTGATAATATCACCATGTCCAAATACACGCTTGTTTAATTTAATTTTAAACGGAGTGCCATCAACACCTTTTACAGTGTTAGCTGGATCAAGATCTTCCATTATGAAAGGAAGTTCTTCAGATACAGGTGTTGACCACTTGTATTCACCTCTTGGGTGGTTTACCTCAATAACATTCTTCCCACTAAAAGAAGACATTTGATAAAGAGGCATTTCCAACTTTTTAACTTGAGCCCAAAGTTCAATTGGTCCCAAATCATCTGGTTGTGCATCTTTCATTAAATTCATCAAGTGGTATGAATCCACATGAGAACTTGCTGTGTAATAGTTGTCCCGAAGGAACATACCATTATTTAAAACTGGAGTTGCCATTTTTTATATTTATTTATTTGTTTACTATTTAATTATCTAGAAAATAATGTCTTACCTTGCCTTTTAATTGGCTCTCTTTTGTTAGACACTCTACTAGCATTTGTGTTTTGTTCCCCGATTCCAGTTGATGATGTATTTCTTGAAGCTTCTTCTGTTCTTAAAGCTCTTACCGTGTTTGCATTTGCAACATTAGCACCAAGTTGTTTTACCGAGTTACGGTAGTTAACCGGATCGGCAAGTAACCACAATGCTTCAGCTACCAATGACGGATTTGCTTTTTCACCAAATTGATGTTGCTCAAGTAAGTATCCTAATGCGTTTGTAGGATTCCCTTTTGCATCTTGATACTTAGTAGCATCTGTAAGACCATAGTATAGCATGGTTTGAACTTTGTTGTTCAACGGAATACCATTTAGATTGTTGTTGTTTAAAGTATTGTAAACAACATCATGATATTTCTTTTCCATGTCATTTTTACGAGCTTGCGCAGATTGTTGATCTTTCAATCTTTTTTCAATTACCTCTGCTTGTCTTGCATCTAACTTTGGTTTATACCTTTCAGCATACTTTTGCAAATCACCGCGATCTTTAAGCACATTTACTTCATCTTCAATTTCTTCAGTTGAACCAAATCCTGTAAGATTTAAGTATTGTCTTGCAATACTTTCTTGATCTTGTTCATTTGAAACATCTAAATCAAATGTTTCTTGTGCTCGCGCTAATTGACTAAATACTGATTTGATGTCTTGACCGCCATTCAATGCGTAATGAATAACTGCTTGAACTTCTTCAGGTAATTGTTGAAACAATTGAACTGGTGCATTTTGCGCAACTTCACTTGTTTGAGAATCAATATTTGCTTGAATTAATTCTTCAAAATCATCAACTGTATAATCTGTCAAAGCTTTTCCATCATCAAATGGTTGAAGAACACCTTTGTCAATTAACCTGGTTGCCGCTTCAATCATTGCATCTTTTGTCAATCTTGGTCTTCCGCCTTTATCCTTTTCTTCAACTTCATCAGCCGCATCACTAGGGCCTCCGGTAAACTCATCATCAACAAGTGCAGACACTGCTGCTTTAGCAACTTCTGGATCTTTCAATGATTCAGTATCATCATCATCAATTTTATCTAGGAACGATATGTCAACTTTATCTGATTTTAAAACTGAATTTTTGGAATCTACAGGAGCAATAACTGAGCTTGCTGAAGGGATTCCAAGTAAATCATCCAGGTTATCAAAATCAACCTCGGCTACCGTTGTAGCAGAGTTTTGTGCAGCTGCTTGAGCTGCTTTTTCTTCTTCTGTCATCTTTGTTGGTTTTAGTTCTGACTATAAATAATATAAGCAAATTTATTCAATTGTAAACAATATATGTTTAACTATTTTTGATTAGCTGAAAAGTTTTTTCCATACTATAGTTAAAACATATAAAAATCTTACTTGCTAGGTTTTTTCTCATCAAATCTATTTTTATTTTCCTTAGCTATAGCTAGTTCCATTTGTTTGTTTCTAGACTCATTCATCATTTTTTCTCTTTCAATGTCTAATTTTTGTTGATTCAAATCTGTTTTGCTTGATTCTTTTTCTCTGTTAAAGTTCATAGTATCAGCATATTGCTCAGAGGATCTAACATCTTTTAATACATCTTGGAAATCGGATTCATT
>OCVQ010002190.1_pt1 | contig 13352 bp, 9 predicted proteins | sample 1539061 | NCBI WGS metagenome assembly OCVQ01 (sample SAMEA3355526, study PRJEB22509) | marine metagenome | biome: marine; feature: river plume; material: water | place: USA | collected 2010-08-08 | depth 0.5 m | reverse complement strand
CGCATGCTTGCGAGCGGGTTGTTCATGTACAGTCCCACGCTGCGGTCTGCCTGACCGATCATCGAAACCTCTACCTCGACTGAACCAGAGTCCATTGGAGGGGTTGGGCCAAACTGAAGTTCCCCAAGACGACGATACGGAATCCTGCGACCCGGCCCCCAGTCGGATGGCGGCTTGCCAGCGGGGTGCATGAGGGGAGGGAGAGTAGCAAGTGAAGCACGATCAATACGAGAATCACGCTCAGTCTTGATCTGCATCTGTGGGCCTCGGAGTATGTCACTAAAGGTCTGAACCTCATACATTCGTTTCTGGTTGTTAGACAAACGCGTTACGACAAACGGATAGTCGTCATAACCATTAAGCAATTCGTGCTTTGCATATCCATCTGTGGCGGGGTGGAAGACCGTGCAGTAAATGCCCTCAGAACCATCCTCCTCGTCAATCAGACGCTGGTATGCGTAGACGACCATAACAAGGTCGTTATCGTCCGTGATGGGCAGGCGGGTGACCGTCTTGAGCTTCTCTCCATCCAAGTACATACTGTCCTTTCCTCGGAGGCGATCAATAGCGTTGTCCACCCATTCCTCGTTCCAGCCCTCGTTGGTCACCTTTTTCTCTAACTCTTGAGCTGTGAGGAACGTGCGCCAGAAAATGTACGGACTACGCTGCGGGTCTGAAACATAGGGAGGGAACAGCACCTCGCCATCGGGGGCGCAGGAGTGGACGACCGGGCGATCCACGGTTACCCTAGGAATGGGTATTTGGGCCTCACCTTTGATTCTGAGGTCTTTGAGTGCCTTTCTGGCCCTCTCCCCGAAAGTGCAGGGTAAGCCTGAGAAATCAATCCTAGGGCCATTTCTGAGGCATTGGGGTCTAGGAGCATGTCCACCATCTCAGGGGCGGCCTGCGCCACCTCGTCGAGGGTGAGCGTCTGGAGGTAGGTGCGAGATTCCCGCTGCCAACCCACGTAGGAAATCATCAAACCCTTTTCGAGCAGGTAGTTTGCCCCCAGTTCCATGTGTTCACGGAAGTTGGGGATGTAGGTCGAGCGCATCCACTTCAGGAAGCCAGAGACCATTGCAGCCCTCGGCATGGATGCCATCGAAGTTGGGAATGCCTTGATGTGCGACCGCTGGAGGGCTTGGTCAAACAGTGCCACATAGGTGTCAATCCGCTCACCGATCACGTTGACCTCTTGGTCAGATGCGCCCTGCCACGGGAATGCGTTAGCACCATTCTTGCGAAGGTCGTCAGACTTCCCGTCCCAGATGTTCCTTCGGTCGTCATAGGAGCGCAGGCATGCGTCGAAGTAGTAGTTGAGGTCAATCAGGCACGTATCGTAAGCTTCTGACAAAGCACCAACGTCAGGCTCCTTGTCAACGTAGATAAGGGCTTCTCCTTCTTGATATTCGGTGAGGTCTTCAGTTTCCATCTTTGAAAATTTCGTAGTATTCGGAATCGGGGGTCTTTACGATTGTGAGCGGTTTGCGGAGTAGGTTTGGGGCCATCCACGCAGGAACGGACACGACGACCTTCTCCCCATTTAATGAGGCATATACATATCTGGGGTTGTTGGCGAGGCTAATAACTAGGGCTTCTTGGGGCGATGCCTTTACCAGCACTGCTGGGACTTCCTCGGTGGGTTTCACGGTTGGCTTTGGTGCTGCCTTCTTTGCTGACTTGGCTGCCTTTTTAGTCGTCTTTTTCATATGTTCCTGATTGTAGGGTTAGTTCGATGACCTTCATGGACAGTACGCCAATGACGGATGCATAGGTCAGGTCAAATTCCTGCGTGAATCGGTCGATTGCGGCATCCAGCGCATCGTTAAAAGCCTCTGTTTGGTCTTCGTTTGTCATTAGTATCCTCCTGCTCCTTGTATGGTTACAGATATATGAGACCCATCCACATGGTCAATACCAGAGATTGCAGCATACCGCAGCACGTCAATAGGGTCTTTCCATGCCTCCTTTAGCCCCCCGTCACCTGTGTACTCGGACAGGGCTTGGATGATATTCTCGCATTCCTCGGAAATGTAGAAGTGCGGTCGGTTGATTGAGTCTGAAGGCTTGGTGGTATCCCACGACATCTTGCCGATAAGTGCTTGCAGGCCATCGTCGATCTCTAGACCCGGCGCGGGTATGCAAACGATTCCAGCGTCATTCAAGTCCTCTATGATGCTAGAGGCCCCGTCAGCAGCTTGGTACTTTGCCGCCCCAAGGCGAGGGTCAATAAGTCGCTCCATGATCTCCTCCTCGTCCTCCAGCTCGGCAATCAGGTCAACATAGTCATTGATTCCGTAACCCTGCCCCTTGGCCCCATCTCCAGCCACCCACTTGCCTCCGCGCCATTCGGCCCAGTCTCCGACATCCACGCCCGGCCATTCCCTGTAGACCCAAAAGGTTCCACTCGCGTCCACGGCAATCCAGCACATGAACCAATTTTTAGCTCCTGCGGGGTCAATGACATGGTAACGGGTGATGTTACTAGTCGGAATCTTGTCCGGGCTAACCACATTAACCTCCTTGTTGAACTTGGGAAATTTGGTGGCGTGGGACTTGACTGGAACCCCGTACGCACGAATTAGGATCTCCTCCCTAGGACGACCAACCAGAGTCTCCTTAATCCGCTCGTAGCCACCGAAAGGGTTGTCCTGCGAGTGGAAGTAATGCACGGAGGCATTGCGCTTCTTGCTCCTCTGGACATAGGGGACTAGCTCACCATTTAGCAGCTCGGCCTCGCGGCTTTCTACGCTGGTTGCTCCGTCTAGGTACTCCTTGATGACCTCCGTGTACCCGTCAATCGGAGTGAAGGTCAGCAGTAGCTTTGCGTTGCGGGTCGCTAGTCGGAACCGCAGGGTGTTGATCAACTCAGGGCCAAGCAGATACTCATCCAGCCAAACCCCCACGTTATGCCAATTAGGAGACCTAGAACCCAGCTCCGCTCCCTCAAGGATGGTTGGGTTGTTCTGATACTGGGAGTAGGTCTTGAAGATGATCTGGGAGCCATTGGGTAGGATGAGCGAGGAGTCGGTAAATCCGTTTTTCTTCGTGTAGCTGATGTATGTCCCGGATGATGTCTGCTTCGTGCGTAGCTCTGCTGGCAACCAGTCCCACACGGCACTCTGCTGCTGTCTGATGCTCACCTCTGAGGTCTGCGCGAAGCACATGATCTCGGCGTTGGGGTTCTCTATAGCCGCACGCACCACGGAGAATGCACCCCACTGCGTCTTGCCGCTGCGGTTGCCACCTAGTGCCACAATCTCGTTTACCTCCTGTAGCTGATCCTCTGCCTTCGCCCAGTGGGGGAGTCGGAAGCCAAAGCGGTACGGGTCGCGTTCAGCGTTGTCTACGGCTTCGTGATATACCCTGTGCAGAGCAATAAGCTCCTCTGGCTCCATGAGGGCAATCTCCTCATCGGTCGGCGGGGAAAGGATCTGGTGGGTGCGCCACTTCATGTTGTCTTGTACGATCCAGTTTCCATGAGAATGTCCTTGATGTGATATACGCTGTCACAATCATCACACGCAAAAGTGTCGTCCTCTGGTGGGAATGACCCACGGTTTCCACCCACAAGGTGAATCTCGCGGTGTTTCTTGCGGTTCTGGCAGTATTGGCAAATTCCGATAAATGGCTTCATGTGCTTCTCCAGCACCACATTCCAAATCTTAGCGTTGAACTTCTCGGCTAAGTATGAGGCGTAGCACAGCGTGTGGCACTTGTGTTTGACTCCATCATGCTCAATAACATAGTGGCGAAAAAGCTTATCACAGTCTGACAGACAATCTGCAAACTTGGATTGTGGTTCTGGTATCATGCGACAATTTCAGCCTCGACTGCCTGCGCCTTCACCTTGCTGGCGATGCGAGATTTAGCCTCTGCGATCATCTTTGCGGCATCGTCGATACTCGCACCTTGCCTGTGTTCCACGACCGCAGTAGCCATGCCAGAGAGCTGCATGGACTTGTCCGTGAGGACACCCACGGTGATCGCCAGTCGGTCGGGGGAAATGTTCTTGAGTTGTTCGGGATCGTCGGACAACTGGTCTGCCTTTGCGAACAGCAGGTCGGTGTAGGTCTCCGCCGCCATCGCATATTTCTGCGAGAACTCCTTACGCTTTGTCTCCAGAGTGTCGCTGTGCCGCCACATGAGCGACCGCACGGTGTCACGGGCAAGCCCGGTGATCTCGGAGGTGGACTTAATGCTCTTGCCCTGTGCGAGCAGCCAGAGGCACTTTGCCGCCGCCTGTGGGTTCCAGAACTCCACACGCTGCCTGTTGCCGTGTTCCTCGGCTCGACGCATCACCTCTGCGAACCATTCCTGATCTGGTTCTGCGGTTAGTTTCTCGCTCATGGTAGTGGTTACATTTCGTCACTCACATCGTATCCTTCAGAATATCCTGTAGCGTGCATCAATGAGTTGTAGTTTCCATTTTGTGCTTCTTGCGCGGCAATTTTAATGTCCTCTGTTGCATTTGGTGGCACTGCCAAAACAATACCGTCTGGAAGATCGAGCATCTCGTACTTCATAATGTTTCTCCAAAGATTTACTTCTCTTGGATTGTTTTCGGCATCCTCAATGGTTACGGCGTATAATTTAGGCATGTTTCAAGGATTGGGTTCAGCGAATAGTCTGCAGGCTTGCGATTTGTTGTGCAAGAGTATTTTTCTCTCCTTGCACACCTTTGATTGTGTTTTTTATTTCATTTGCAGTCTTTTCGTCAACAGCATTTTTCATGGAAGTTGTAAGCGTTTCGATTCTTTTTTGCCTTGCTTTCACCTTTGCATTTAGACCTTGAATCTCTTTGTTTTTAGCCTCTTTAGCTTTTTGTTGTTTCAACCGCAATTGGCGATTTTTAGATATTTGGCTCAACTGAGCTTTGGTGTAATCAACAACCTTTAGCGGAATAGCTGCGTATTTTTTCATCGCACCAAGAACTGTCTCATCCGATCCTTCCTTTACGCTGGCTTTTGGATGTTGAGATCTATAATTTGGGAATAATTCTTCTGGCTTCAATGTTGACTCTGAAAGGAAATTGTCAGCATTGTCCGGGCCAAGCATCATCCAATCAAAAGCTTCGTGTTCAACGAAATTTGGGTCAGCTCTCAGTTTGTCACGGACTTCTTTTTCTTGTGGTGACATTGCGGCTTCTTCTTTTGGATCACTTCCAAAATAAACAGCAAAAATATCTTTGTTTTTTGACAATTGAACTGCTCCGACAATATCCATGTTTTCACCACCAACAAAGTCTTCAGTTTTCCTGAGTATGTCAGTTGGGTTGAATGATCCAGCTGTAATACCAACAAGCCCCTTAATGGCAGCACCTCTTGATTGGAATGTTTTTCCAATGTTGTCTATAATTGCAAATGAAGATGCTTTCTCACTAAGATTATTAAATGCTCTGGAATGCTCTGGTTTATCATTTAGGTAATCGTCGAGTTGTTTTTTTGCTTTGTCGATTGCAGCTTGTTTTCCATTGTTGTTATCAAACCGCGTTTGGGCTGTTTTGATTTTTGAAATTAATTTGGCAATTTCAGCATCAATACCAGTCCATGACAAAGCATCACGATTAGAAATCATTAATTGAATATCTTTTTCAACTTCAGCTAACTCTAACTTTGTGTATTCTCCGTCTTTTAGTTTGTTTTTTAACTGTGTGATTTTTGTGCTAATTGAGCTTTTTTGTTGAGCTGTAATAGCAGCCTGCATTGCCACAGAGATTATTCTTTGGTCTTTTTCGGATAGATTTGCGCGATTCCATGCATCTTGCATTGTTCTAGCTATGCGCTTATTGGATGCGTGAGCCGTAGAATCCATAATGTGGATCAGTGCATATTCGGCATTATCGTTAAACCATCTGTTTTTCGTACCAGTAACGAATGCAGATGTCATATTAGCCCAAATGGCTTTGTATTTTTTCCCGTCAGGGCCTACAACTGATACTTGATTTGACCGCAAGAATGGATGCATTGGGCCACCCATGTCTCCACCAGTTGCTCTCATCCTGTCAGCTTCTAGGATAATAACATTTTTTCCAGCAAGCGTTTTGCGTAAATCTTTAAACTCCGGCCTCACGAGATATGCTGGGTCATAGTTAAAATACATTCTTTCCCCATTTGGGTGCTGGATATAAACCTTGGCTGGTTTACTATAATCAAATTCTCCTTCATTTGCTTCAAAGTTAATTACAGTTGAGTCAATGTCTGGAATGGTGTCAGTTCGTGATAGTGGTTTTTTTGTTGGCACATCACCCTCAGGCATATACCGAATATCCTTACTCCCCACATCAAACCGCTTGCTCAACGGGATGACATTGCCAGAATCGTCGCGGGTGATGGGGTCTGCGGATTTGATTTGGTTGGAATCAAATACAATAAATTCTTGTTTCCCAGCGTTAGTTTGCGGGGTTCCAATTACTGAATCATACCCTTGTTTTTGAATCTCTTTTTTGCGTGCTGGTGTAATTGCAGAATAAGAATAATCACCAGCATCAAGAATCAATGGATTATCCATTTTAAGATAAGCACCTAAAACATTACTACCCATTGCACTAGCAATGTTTTTATCTGGTGAGAAATAATGACCTACATGACCCTCCATCCAAGGCAGTCTATCTCCTTTAGTTTCATCAAAAACCGTAAATTTTTTACCTCTTGATCCATGCCATAAAACTCCTTGTCTATACCCAGCCTGCTTCGCAGCCTCATCCACCATCCTCTGCTGTGCCTCCACATCACCAGACTCCACAGCTTTCATGTAGTCGGAGTCTAGTTTCTCTGGCATGAAGCGCATCTGACCAGTCTGCGAAATCTTCCGCATCTCTGGGGTGATGTTTACCTTCCAGATTGGAACGCTGCCAGTCTCTGCTTCCTCACCGCTCATGATGTCGGCTTCCACGGATTGCGTCATGTCTGCCTTCTCGACCTTGCCGCCGAACTGCTTGACATACTTGCCAACCTCTTTCGGGAGCATGTTGTCGTAGAAGCCACGCATGCCGCTGCCGCCCACCTTTAGGTCATCGCCTTTGTATGTGCCTCCACCATCACTTACTGCTTTTTCAGCCAATTCTTTGCCAATCAAGTCTGGAAGTTGAGTGGTAGTTGCCTCCCTAGAAAGCACGCGATTACCATTCTTGGTAGCTATTACACCCCAATTACCAGTATCACGCTTGAAGATTTCCACGGCATCCACTTGCTTGCTCAAATCAAACCTTTCAGCCTGCGTCTCACCAGTCGTCCAACCAACCCAGTCCTTGCCACCATCCACCGCATCACGCAGTGCGCGTTTGAAGAGTTGGATGGGCCAAGTGGTGCGGAAGGGTGCGTCTGCAACACCATCAACATTTGATTTTGCTCTCAAGAATGACTCAACATCAAAGCTGGGATCGTCTTTTTGAAACTCTTTGATTTGATCAAGTGCTTCAATTTTAGTAAGCGGATTAAATCCTTCATTTTCACGCTCAGAGTCTGACCACATTCCGTTAGGGTCAGCAGTTCGCAAAATATCCCTCAACTGCTCAATGTCTAGGTCTTCTAGTTTTTGTGCGACTTTATCCCCACGATACCCCTTCTTCCTTCCCTCCTGATGCCTGTCAGACTGGAACTCCTCCACGAACAACCCCTCGCTACCATCGTCCAGCGTGCGCTCATTTGTACGCATGTGGGCGACATAGTTGGGGATGTCGGGGAAGTGGGAGGAGGTGTATTCGGATTTCGCCCCTGTTCCGGGGAAGCGGAGACGATCCTTTTCAAGATACGCGACACCTTTGTCTGTTGCGTCTTGCTCGGACGATCCTTCAACAAGGAGTCGATTGTCGGGGGAGAACACCCCCCACTTTCCTCCGAGACGTGGGCGCAGAGAATACCCTTCGGGGAGCTTCGTGATCTGCCCTTTATCCGTGAGAGGCATCGCCAGCACCACCTCGCGGTAGTTCTCGCCGCCGGGGAGGACATATTGGGAGAATTTGGGTGCTGCCGCAGTTTCGATAACATCCGGTCTTGATGCCAATTCTTCTGCCTGTTCTTTCGAGTCGCTATAACCCAAGTTTTCTTGACCCTTTACATACCAGCGTCCGTTTTCTTGATATACACTTGGAGCCGCGCCTAGCGTCACCTCCTCAAACCTAACCATTCCCTCGTTACGAAGGTAGTTAAGCAGATCCTCCTTGGACACCTTGCCGTCCTTCTCCAGACTCGCTAGTGCCTGCTCTATGCCGCTCCACTTGATCTCGTCTGCCTTCACTCCGCTTCCCCGTGTCGGGTCGATGGTGGCCATGATCTGCTGCGCTGTGGCGCGGGTGGGAACCTTGTCGGTGATGACGCGATCCAGCTGGGAGTAGAACCTGTCCTCGTCCACGCCCTCTGGCATGAAGCGGGTTGGGGTCTGCTCACCCTCTGGCATCGCTCGCTGTGCTTCTGGCATGCGGACTTGGCTTACTGCCTCGTAGCTAAACGGCATTGCTGCGTATTCCTCTGGGGCCATTGGGACTGCCTTGCTAACGCGATCTGCGCGGTAGGTGCGGTAGACATTGTCCTTGCTCTTAATGCCATCCTCCAGAAGCATGGGGTTGAGGACTGCCTGCTCCTTCTTGTTGAGCAGGCCGAACATGGTGTTGATGAACTTCTTGCGCTGGTCACCCTCGACCACCCCATACTTTTCGTTAAAATAGTTGATGCTATCCTCGCCCTTCTTGTGGAAGTCCATCATCGCCTGCGTGTCTCGCAGGATCAAATCCACATTGCCACCATACAGCTTCTTGCCGCGCCTGTCCTGTGAGCGTTTCTTGATGTTTTCCTGCAGCTTGGTCACGGACATGAGTCCGTACAGGATATTTCCATCCTTGGAGATTGTCATCGCCACTGGCACAGCGTCACGAATAGCTGCCTTCTGCGGAGCGTAGACCACCTTGCCAGACTTTAGGCGGGTGGTTGCAGGGAAGTTGATCATCACCATGCGCTGACCATCACCCTGCTTGATAAGCTTGTTGGTCTGGCGAATCATCCGCTTCTGCTCGTTGTTGAACTTGTGCTTGGCTAACATCTCCGTCAGCACAGCATCTGACAACCAACCGGGTTGCAGCTCGCCATCGTCGTCCACATACGCCTCACCCTTCTCTGGGACATAGTTGGACTCTCGACGCTTACGCATTAACTCCAAAGCAGTCAGACCAGCCATAGCCCGGTCGATGTCCACTGATTTGTCAATGAAGACTGGTTTCCCGTCTTTTAAAATTGGTTTATTATTATCATCCATTTTAATAAACGGATGCATCAACTCTTGATCAATTTCATTGGTAGGATCAAATAGCAGTGGTGCGCCAGATCCTTCCTTGTCGCTAAAGAGTGGCTCAAATTGCCCCGGCATCATGCCCGAACTGCGCCTATTCATCTCTCGGAATATTCTGTTGGCAATTGGGTTCTGTCTGATTTTGTCATCACCAAGAATGCCGTTGCCCTTTACCCATGCGCCATCTTTGTCGATCATGCCACCGCTCTTGATGTGGAGGTCACGCAGGACGGGGATCTTGGGCAGGATTGTCTCCAGCACCGATCCAAGCTTTTTGCGAACTTCACCACGGGCGGCAAGCGCACCAAGCTCACCAGTCTCCGCCATTTGGGAGTACTGGTCTGCGTGTTGCTCAATAAAATACTCAACTGCAACCTTGTCTAACCCATATTCAGTTCTTATTTCAGCATCGGTCATTCCACCATCACGCAAACGCTTATAATAAGCATTTGAAAAGCTTTCAAATTCAGGGTCTAGCTTGCCATCCTTTGACCTAAATAGACCACCAGCTGCATTTGTCTTTATATCACCCAAGAATAGCGCGGCGATGCCACCCTCCATGTTGTTCTTGATAAGAGTGTGGTGGAGTGTTTCGTGCGCCACCAATGCCTTCAACGGGTTGGTAGAGTTGATGTTAATAATAGCAGTGTTTGTGCTTGGAAGATACTGACTATTTGCGGTGTCGCTGAAATTGTAGTTTAGAGTCGGGTTGGCAATGGAGTAAGTTGCCATCGACCTGCGAACCCCCGGAGGCAACGCCTCGTACAATGCCTTCTGTTTGGTGTCAGTTAGGTTGCGCCTGAAGTTAATCTCATCACCGATAGCAAGCTCGCGCATGCGCTTCTTGGTTCCCATGAACGCTCCACCACCTGCTGCAAATGATCCACCAATAACCAGTGATTCAGCCGCCGCACGGGTCATGGTTTCAGGGCGCATGTCAGCACCATCCGAAAGCCACTCAAACATGAGGTCTACGGGATACGCTGCGGCTATACCACGACCAGTTCTGCGGATGATGTCAGATGTCGCACCACCAAGCTCAAAGATATTAAATGTGTGGGCAATACCACGACCAAGAGATCCCGGTGCCGTGTGTGCAGCCACACGCTTCCAGAATGGAATCTGACCACGCGCATTTTCCATTTCCTTGCCCACATAGCGTAAAATCTTTCCGTACTCGGAGAGGAACTTGCCAGTCTTGAGTGCGGCACCAGTAATACCAACCGCCCCAACCAGCGGGTTTCCAGCAAGTCCAACAACACCAGAAGCCCCCAGTGCCGCGTTGTACGCTTGATCCAGCCCTCGATCCTTGAGGTAGCCTGTCACAGCATCGTCAACCTTGGTGAGCGTCTCGCCAGTGCGTTCCAAGATGGAACTCATTGTCCTTGCTGGGGCGGATTGAATCCTGCGCCCAAGCTCTGTGGTCTGCATGACCTTCTGGGCATACGCCTCTGGGATGCGAGTTGCCAAACTGTTGCGCTTTGCGGTCAACTCCTCCAGCGTACCCATTGCGGTTGGCATGGCGGCACGAACCTCGTCGGCACTAGCTGTGATTTTTGTGGCAGCGTCCAGTGCCTCATTAGCTTTTACCATTAGCTCTGGATTTCCAGCAGACCTAGCTGACATGTTCTTAAAAAGTTGTTGGTATCTCGGTACAAACAATGCTTCCTTCTTTAGAACTGCATTTCCAGCCTGCACAACAGCTTGAACATCTGCCAATGCAGATTCTGTTTGTGCCACCTTTCCAAGTATTTTTTGTGCGCCAAGCTCCAAGCGTGATGCCAGCGGAACAGAACCTGCTACCTTGAACGCAACACTTGCTGGGATTAAGTTGATTGGATCAAATGCAAGTTCAGAAAAAGCTCCTACACCCGCATATCTCTTATTGAACTCATCTGCTCCAAGAGTGTTCTTAGCCTCTTGTGCCATATTAACCGCACCATCAAGACCAAGCACGGTCTCGGCAATCTGTCCAACCTCAAAGCTTTGAATGTCTCGATTCTGTTTCCATTGCCTCTGGCGAGCGGCATACAAATCTCGTTCGGCATCTGCGTTTTGTTGTTTCAGTGCCTCAACACTTTGTGTGTACATTGGTACGCCACCCGGCCCAACCATAGCCACATCCCCTGCCTGAACGGTGTCGGCAATTGCAGCCTGTCCCACATCAGCAATACTTCCAAGGTTGGCAAAATTGGTTATTATTTTTTCAATGGCTGCGAGTTGGTTCGTCTGGAACTCAGCCTCAAGCTTTTTGCCTTTGGGGGTTCTGGTAATGACATCAAAAGCATTTTTGGGGTTTATAGATTTCCCAAATGTCTGCATCAAGTCTGTGAATCCACCAAATACATTACCCAATAAACTAGCCGCATTTTCAAGTTGCTCATCAAAAGTGGCACTTGGGCGAATGGCCTCGTCATCCCAAAGTGTTGTGAATGCATCTAGATTTGCTTCGTTCTCAAGGTCACGCTCCGACATGGAATAAGCCTGACCCTTTTTAGTCATCGTCCCGTCTTCGTTAAAAAGCCCGGACTCCTTTAGGTTGAAGAAAAGCTCTCCGCGAGGTGTGGCGTTGCCTTCAGCGTCAACCAAACCAATAGCTTTTGCTCTAGTTGCAGTAAGTGGCTCCGAAAACAACTCGTTAGCGTTTCGGTAAATGTTTCCATCTGGCATTCTTAAAGAATCAACCTCAATGCGCCTAGCCTCGGCCTGAGGGTCTATAGATACCATGTCGGCAGGCTCCTGTTGCCTTACCTGTTCATATGCCCCTACAATGTCTGGAGCTTGTGCCTCCTCACCAACAGCAATTGGTTGGTTGTAAGCCTCATACAGCGTATCGCTTGTTTCAAGCTCAGTTTGACCAAGGATTCCAGTTACTTCAGATGATAGGAGATTGATCGCACCCCTAACATTTTTACTGAATTTTGGTTGGTCTTCTTTTGGTACATTGAATGGCATTGCGACCTATTATTTGGGTAGTCCTTTGAAAAAGTTATTGTAACCGCCAGTTGTTTTGTCCTTGGCTTCTGGAGGTCGGATTTCAACAACATTTGCATCTTCTTTAATAACACCTCGCAACTCCGCTAAATAATCTGACCATATTTTTGGCGGGTCAGTAATTGCAGGTCTTCTTTCAAGAAGCATTGCGATTTCGTCATTTGAAACTGGTTTGAGGTACTTGGTGGCCTCAAGCAAATCTTTTTCAATTACCCTTGATAGTTGTTTTTGATTGGATCTCGTTTCTGGGGTATTGACTGGCATTCCAATCCAATCTGCAACACCAGTTGCAAGCCCCTCCCCCCATCCAGTGGCATCGCTTAGCGTTTTCGTTGGCTCTCCCTCTTCATCAATAAACTTGTTTAGCGTCCCAAGAAGCCTGCCCTTTTCCTTGGTGGCTTGCTTGGCGGTTGCTTCAGCTTGCTTCATCTCCTCTTTGAGCTTGATGTCTGTTTGAGTTTGCTCTTTTGGCATTGTATTATCAAACACCTTTCTAGCCTCGTCCACTTGACCAGTTGCAAGCAATCCAGTGATGGAGTCAATTACACCTTGATCAGCAACAAACCCTTGGTCTTTTGCTTGACCCGCCCTAACATTGAACTCACTTACTGTGGCCTGAATGAGAGCTGCAGTTTTTTTCTGGTCTTGAATAAGCCTGTTATACTTTTCCTTTAGTGCTGGGATTTTTGAATTAGGAATTGTTTGTCCCGCTTGAAACCCAAGTTCTTGTTTTAAGTATGTATTAAAGTCCATTGTGTTGTTCTTTACTTAACTATATACGCCCCTGTTCCTGATCCGACACCTTGAGATGCGGAGAACTTCTGCTGGCGAAGGTTCATCATCTGCTGGCTCATAAGTCCGCTCATGCTGTTCTTGATAAGATCTCCAACAATAGATGCGTCTGCGTACCTGTCTGTCAATGATACATCCTCGTCCTTGAGTCTATTACCAACATCTCCAATGATTGGGGAAAGTTCTGGCATGAGTTTAAGAGCAGCCTCAATTTGAGTTGATGCGGCTTTAACCTGCTTCTTCTTCTCACCCTGTTGCTTGAAGTAGTCCCCTACTTGGGAGAC
>OCVQ010002186.1_pt1 | contig 13369 bp, 11 predicted proteins | sample 1539061 | NCBI WGS metagenome assembly OCVQ01 (sample SAMEA3355526, study PRJEB22509) | marine metagenome | biome: marine; feature: river plume; material: water | place: USA | collected 2010-08-08 | depth 0.5 m | reverse complement strand
TCAGGTCTCGTTTAGCCTTAACGATTTTTTCTATCTCTCCGGCTGTTGGATCAGCGATAGGGGTTTCACTGAAAACGCTGCACGAACTCACAAGTACTGCAGTTGAGCTAATCCCGGCCAAGAAAGTTCTTCGATTCAAAACTAATGAATTTGCCGCAACTGATTTGCTCACATATGTATTGTTCAGGCAACAGGTGCAAATCTTTGGGATTTGTAAGTACGCGTTTGGGTATTTTCATTGCGGCCACAACCGACTACGATAGAAATACAACTGTTCCACCAAATTGAAAAGGCAAGACAATGATTCCAGTTTCTGAACTTACTGAATTGCTGGATCCTGTTGTGAGCGCATTCTCATTCGATTTAGACGATATTGAAATCACTCGATCTGGTGGCCAACGAATCCTTGATGTAACTATCGATGGTGATAGTGGAGTCAATCTAGACGAAGTCGCTGAAGTATCGCGAGCAATTTCAGAATTCCTTGACAACTCAGATGCCATGGGCGATGAACCTTATGTTCTCGAGGTTGGAACACGTGGTATCTCAAAGCCGCTTACCAAACCAATTCATTGGACCAGAAACGTTGGACGGCTAGTTAACGTTGCGGGTGATGCGATAAACGCGATTGGAAGAATTGTTGAGTTTGATGATCCAAACGTCACTCTTGACATAAAGGGTAAATCGAGAACTATAAGCATTCAAGAAATATCTCGAGCAAACATCGAGGTTGAATTTAAAAAGATGCCTAAAGATGAAGCTGAAGCTTTATCTGGTGATCCCGATGTTGAGTCAGATTAGGAGGGCAATTCATGGACATTGATATTTCAGCCCTAAAAGGATTGACTCGCGAACGCGGACTTTCGTTAGATTACGTAGTTGACGCAATTGAGCAGGCGTTGCTAGTTGCTTACTTACATTCAGCTGGCGCACATGAAAGTGCTCGCGTTGAATTGGATCGAACCACTGGTCACGTACTTGTGATTGCAGATGAGTTGAATGACGAAGGCGAAAAGATTGGTGAATTCGAAGCGACCCCAGAGGGATTCGGCCGAGTTGCCGCATCGCTAGCTCGCGGCGTTATCAGCCAGAGACTTAAAGCGGCAGATGATGATGCGACGGTTGCTGAATTCCAAGCTAAGGAAGGCGACATTGTTTCTGGTGTGATTCAACAGGGAAGTGATCGTCAACTTATTTTTGTTAATTTAGGAAAAGTAGAAGGCGTCCTGCCACCAGAAGAAAGTGTGCCCGGCGAAGACTATTCACACGGCACTCGAATCAGGTGTTATGTAGTTGCAGTAAAGATGGGACCTAAAGGTCCAGTCATAACTCTTTCTCGATCCCATCCAAAGTTAGTTGAAGAACTATTCAAGTTCGAAGTTCCAGAAATAGCTGATGGCACCGTTGTAATCGAAGGTCTTGCCCGCGAAGCTGGACACCGCACCAAGATCGCTGTCTCTACAAAAACTGCCAGCGTGAATCCTAAAGGCGCCTGCATTGGTCCACTAGGTGGTCGAGTGCGTGCTGTAATGAGTGAACTTGGTGGCGAGAAGATCGACATTGTGGACTACAGCGAAGACTTAGCACTTTATGTAAAGCATGCTTTGTCACCTGCGAAAGTTATTTCCGCAACTTTGATCGATGAAGAGAATCGAATTGTCCGAGTGGTAGTTCCAGATTTTCAACTAAGCCTTGCTATCGGCCGAGAAGGGCAAAATGCCAGACTGGCAGCGCGCTTAACCGGTGCCAAGATTGACATCAAGTCAGATATGGCCACTGAAGCCTAAGTCTTTGCTAACAGCAAAAGCATGCGAAAACCGCGTGGATATTGAGCTTCTCCAATTTGGGCTAGACTAACTAAAGCAAGTTACTTTGTATCCCTGCCAGCTAGGCCGGTATTCAAGGATTTCAAGCCCAAAACTTGATTAACTTGCTACAAGTATCCGTTAACTACCGCTGAAAACGGGAGTGTTTATGTTCAACGCCAGGCTTGCGTTCTAGTTATGAACGCCAACAGGCAAGGTGCTCATCTAATGGGCACCAAGAAGCAGAGTGCTCAGAAATGAGCGCGCAAAAACAAGAGACGGTTCGGATCTATTAACTAGACCTCGGACCAGACTGGAGAATCGTGTCCAAGGTCCGAGTGTATGAGCTTGCAAAGGCGCTAGGCGTCGAAAGCAAAGACATCATTTCAAAGCTTGAAGAAGTTGGTGAGTACGTCAAGTCGGCATCGTCGACTGTCGAAGCTCCCGTTATTCGTCGTTTACATGACAAGTTTCCTGAATTAAAAGAGGCAGCAGCGAAAGCGCCTGCACCTGCAAAGAAAGCACCTGCTAAAAAAGCAGCCGCTCCAGTCGATGTTGCTCCAGTTGAAGTGAGCACCCCAACGGAAGCTCCAGTTCAGTCGAGTGCAAGTGATGCTCCTGCGCAGCCTCCGACATCAGAAGCACCAGTTAGTGAAACACCTGCAGCACCGGCAAGTCCGACAGCAGGCGCAACACCTGGACCTCGACCAGGCGGACCACGTCCAGGTAACAATCCATTTACTTCAGCACCGCGTCCACCGCGTGCTGGAAACAATCCATTTACTTCGGGAAGTGCCGGACCACGTCCAGGCGGCGGCGTAACTGGAGCACCTCGTCCAGCTGGCGCTCGTCCAGGCGGACCAGGTCGTCCAGCCGGCGATCGTCCCGGTGGTTTTGGCGGACCTCGTCCAAGTGGAGATCGTCCCGGTGGCTTTGGCGGACCTCGTCCAGCCGGTGCCGGTGGTGGGTTCGCAGGTGCAGGTGCACCAGGTGGCGCACCAGGTGGCGCACCAGGTGGCAGACCAGGTGGTCGACCGAATTCAACCGGTGGCCGCGGCAATACTGCAGGAGCTTTCGGAAAATCTGGTGGTCGTCCATCAAAGGGTCGTAAGTCAAAGCGCGCAAAGCGTCAAGAGTTCGACAACATGATGGCTCCAGTCACAGGTGGTTCATCTGTGGCAATGGGTCGCGGCGATGCAATTCGTCTAGCCCGTGGATCATCACTTAGCGATTTTGCCGACAAGATCAATGCTGAGCCAGCATCACTAGTTCAGATTCTTTTCAAAATGGGTGAAATGGTTACAGCCACTCAGTCTGTTAACGAAGAAACTCTGCAGCTACTTGGCGCTGAATTGAATTACGAAATTCAAATCATTTCGCCAGAGGATGAAGATCGCGAACTTCTTGAGTCTTACGATCTTGAATTCGGTGATGAAGGTGACGATGCAGATCTAGTAATTCGTCCACCAGTCGTTACCGTTATGGGTCACGTTGATCATGGTAAAACTCGATTGCTTGATGCAATTCGCCAAACCAATGTCATCGAACGAGAAGCTGGGGGAATCACTCAGCACATTGGTGCTTACCAAATTCATCACGTTCATGAAGGCATAGAACGCGCAATTACATTCATCGATACCCCAGGTCACGAAGCGTTTACTGCAATGCGTGCTCGTGGTGCACAGGTAACTGACATCGCGGTCCTTGTAGTTGCTGCTGATGATGGTGTTAAGCCGCAGACAATTGAAGCTTTGAATCATGCTCAGGCAGCAAACGTTCCAATTGTTGTAGCAGTTAACAAGATTGATAAAGAAGGCGCTGACGCTACTAAGGTTCGTGGCCAGTTAACTGAATACGGTTTAGTTCCGGAAGAGTATGGCGGCGACACGATTTTCGTTGACGTATCTGCAAAGAACAACCTCAACATCAATGAACTTATTGACTCAATTTTGTTGACCGCTGATGCAGGTCTAGATCTTCGAGCTAATCCAGTTCAGGATGCACAGGGTGTTGCAATTGAAGCCAACCTTGACCGCGGTCGTGGACCAGTGGCAACTGTTTTGGTACAACGCGGAACACTTCGCCCAGGAGATTCAATTGTGGTGGGTGACGCATTCGGTCGCGTTCGAGCCATGATGGATGAAAATGGAGAGCCAGTAAAAGAAGCTGGACCTGCTCGCGCAGTTCAGGTACTTGGCCTCACTTCGGTGCCAGGTGCAGGTGACAGCTTCTTAGTTGTTGCCGAGGATCGAATTGCTCGCCAGATCGCGCAATCTCGCGGTGCTCGTGAACGTAATGCTGAATTGGCGGCCCGACGTGGACGTCACACTCTCGAAGATGTGCTTAAGGCACTCGAAAAGGGTGAAGTTGTTGAACTCAAGATCATCATCAAGGGTGACGTTTCCGGTTCGGTCGAAGCTCTTGAAGATGCCTTGCTGAATATTGATGTTGACGATGAGAACGTAATCTTGCGTGTTATTCACCGTGGTGTTGGTGCGATCACTGAAAACGACGTCTCATTGGCGGCAGCATCTGATGCCATGATCATCGGATTTAACGTTCGACCTGAGGGTAAGTCTCGTGACTTGGCCGACCGGGAAAATGTTGAGATTCGCTACTACAACGTTATCTACGGCGTAATCGATGACATCGAATCTGCGCTTAAGGGAATGCGTAAGGCTGAATACGAAGAAGCAGAACTTGGTTCAGCTGAAGTTCGCGACGTATTCCGCTCCAGCAAGTTTGGAAACATCGCAGGTTGCATTGTTCTTAATGGTGAAATCAAGCGCAAAGCAAAAGCCAGATTGGTTCGCGACGGAGCAGTTGTCCAAGCGGATCTATCAATCGACACTTTGCGTCGATTCAAGGATGACGCGACTGAAGTTCGTGAAGGTTTTGAGTGCGGTATCGGACTTGGATCATTCAACGACATCAAGGTCGGCGACATCATCGAAACATTTGAAATGCGTGAAATAGTGCGCAGTTAATTCTGCGCACTATTTTCGTGATTAGAAATCTAGGGAGCTCGACATGGCAGATGCAGCAAGAGCACGTAAATTGGGTGAAAGATTCCAAGAAATCGTTGCGGAAACTCTAGAGCTTAAAGTTAAAGATCCACGTCTTGGGTTTGTAACGGTAACCAGTGTTCGAGTTTCTGCAGATTTACGTGAAGCCACCGTTTTCTACACAGTGTTTGGCGATGAGGCAGAAGCAACAAGCTCAGCTGCAGCGCTGGATTCAAGCAAGGGCTTAGTTCGTAGTGAAATAGGGAAGCGCACCGGGATTAAATTCACACCGACTGTGGAATTCATTCGTGATGCATTGCCAGAAAATGTTCGCGTGATTGATGACTTGCTACAAGAGGCAGCAATTGCTGACAAAGCAGTTCATGAACAGGCAGCTCGGGCTCGTTATGCCGGTGATGCTGATCCGTACCGCAAATCTGATTCAGCATCTGAGTAGGCACACATGTCTTCGTTTGCACCAATACCAGAGTGGGATAAAGCTGTTTCAGCAATCTCCGACTCCAAAAGCGTATTGTTGCTCGCGCATGTCACTCCTGATGCTGATGCTTTAGGTTCTGCGCTTGGACTTGGACTAGCACTGCAAGGTATGGGCAAAGAAGTTCAAGTAACAGTTGGTGAGGTTGGATTTACCACACCAGAATCATTGAGTTTCTTGCCAGGAACTGAATTGATTCGCATGCCAGAGGAATTGAATCAAGCGGATCTTGTCATCTCATGTGACGTGTCATCAGATTCCCGACTGGGTTTGGCAAAGGACATTTTGGATGCCGCCAAGGTTTCCATTGCAATTGACCACCACCCATCATTTACTGGATTTGGCACAATTCACCTGGTTGACCCCAAGGCAGCAGCAACAGCCGAGATAATTCTTGAACTTATAGATCGACTTGAATTACCGATCACTAAAGATATTGCTAGTGCCATTTACTCTGGTCTCACAACTGATACTGGTTCATTCAAATATCAATCAACTACTTCGCACACCCTGCGCACCGCAGCTCGATTACTCGATACTGGAATTGATAGCGCGAAGTTGTCGCGATTGCTTTTTGATGACGAACCACTAGCAGCGCTTGTGATGATGGGTGATGCAGTTAGCCGAGCGACACTAGTCTCCGCGGCAGTTTCCGGTCAAGGCCTCGTTTACACCTCAGTTTCAATAGAACAGAGACCAGGTTTAGATGAGATGGCGGTAGAACGAGTAATTGAAGCTCTACGGAAAACTTCAGAAGCAGAAGTAGCTGCAGTTTTGAAACAAGCCGATGATGGACATTGGAAAGTTTCGTTGCGAAGTAAGACCTCAATCGATGTTGGTGCACTTGCAAACGAATTAGGCGGCGGCGGCCATAAATATGCATCGGGATATAGCTCAACACATGATCTTGATTCGACCATCGCTCAGTTAATCGCTGCACTTGACGCAATTAGCGTTAACTAGATTCAGTTGAGTTTGCTGTGAACATAGAAGGTATTGTGCTGGTCGATAAACCAGCAGGCCCAACATCCCACGACGTAGTTGCCAAGATGCGTAAGTTGTTCAACACTCGCAAAGTTGGACATGCTGGCACATTAGACCCAATGGCAACTGGCATGTTGGTAATCGGAATTGGGCGAGCCACTAGATTGCTTGGATATTTCACTGCGCACGATAAAGAATATTTTGGAACGATCCGACTCGGTATCTCAACAACGACCGATGATGCTCAAGGTGAACTTGTCACTAAAGTTTCAGCCAGTCACATTACCGAGTCTCAAATTATTGAAACAGTTCGTGACTTTCGTGGTCCGATAATGCAGCAGCCAAGTGCTGTTAGTGCCATAAAGATTGATGGTGAACGCGCCTATACAAGGGTTAGAAATGGTGAAGAGATCAGCATTCCGCCACGAAGCGTAATGATCAACGATCTAGAGATAGTTTCTATCGACAAGTTGCCTGAATTAGATGTCATAGATGTCAAAGTTCGAGTCTTATGCAGCGCTGGAACTTACATCAGGGCTTTAGCTAGAGACATAGGTAAGCAGCTTGAAGTCGGGGGACACTTAACAGAATTAAGGCGAACACGCTCCGGAGTTTTTGACTCCATGACCTCGCTAGAAATGCTGCAAGAAAAACCAGAAATCATGGACTTGGCAACAGCGGTCAAGGCCGGCTTCCAACATATTGTGTTAACTGAAGAACAAGCAAGCAAGGCTGTTAACGGAGTAAGACTCTCGGCACCAGCAGATCTAGCTTCAGGCCACGTTGGTCTGATTTCGCCGGATGGCAGGGCGATTGGATTGTTTGATAATTCCGACTCAGTGCTTCATCCATTGGTAGTGTTTGCAACTAATGAGTAGCCCAAATGTTCCAGTTGTTGTCACCATCGGTGTCTTTGATGGAGTCCATGCTGGCCACCGTCAGGTACTTGGTATCGCAAAAAGTATCGCCAACAGCATCAACGGCACTCTAACTGCAGCTACGTTTGATCCGCCGCCCAAGGCATTTCTGCGACCAGATTCATTTGCCGGATTACTTACTCTTCCGCAGCGACGCGCAACACTTCTTCTGGAAAACGGCGTGGATCACGTTGAGACTTTGAAATTCACAGATGCAATGGCACACATGTCCAGCGATGAGTTTGTAGAGGACATATTGATAGGTGCCTTGAATGCGCAAGTAGTTATTGTAGGTAGAAATTTTCGATTTGGACATGGTGCCAGTGGCACAGTTGAAACACTTCAAGAACTGGCAAAGAAGTTTGGATTCGAAGTTCGCATTGTTGACTTAGTTGGTGACTCAACAGCATGGTCATCAACTCGAATTCGCAATGCGATCTTGAAGGGACACGTTGAAGGTGCGAACGGCTTATTGGGTCGAGCGCACCGAGTTTCGGGTGAAGTAGTTCATGGTGACCATCGGGGAAGAGAAATCGGCTATCCAACCGCAAACATTGACGTTCAGGGCGGACTGCTGATTCCAGCTGATGGCGTTTATTCAGGTTTGCTATGGATTGATGGCGTAGCCCATAGTTCTGCAATCAGCGTGGGCACTAATCCAACATTTGACGATGTAGTTAATCGCCGAGTTGAGGCTTACGTAATTGGTGAATCTGGCCTGGACCTATATGGCAAAGTCGTGGATTTGGACTTCGTCTCGCACATTCGGGACATGGAGAGCTTTGCTGGCATCCCAGAATTACTAGAAGCTATGGATCGCGACGTGGAAACTGCCAAAGCTGACCTGGAAAAGTACCTGAATTAGGGCTCAATCTCACGATTTCGCTGCACCTATGGGGCTCAATCTCACGATTTCGCTCTAACAACCCCTAACTGTTAGCCTTACAACACAGACGAATGAGGGGCGGGCGCCCCACATCTCGTGTCACATCTAAAGATCTACGGATCTGTTCGCGCCCGAGAGGAAAAAATCTATGCCATTGGAATCTGCAGTAAAGCAGGCCATCATCGCTGAACACGGCACAAAGCCTGGCGATACCGGAAGCCCAGAAGTCCAGATTGCCTTGATGACACAGCGCATCAACGATCTAACCGGACACCTAAAAACTCATAAGCACGATCACCACAGCCGTCGCGGTTTGCTACTGCTTGTTGGTCAACGTCGTCGTCTACTTGATTACTTAACCAAGACAGACATCAACCGATACCGCGCGATTATCGAAAAACTCGGTATCCGCAGATAACTTTTCGTGCGCTTCTTAGGAAGTGAGCTGTGCCGATTTCGTGTCGGCACAGCAAGCACAAAATCAAGACTCGCAGTTTTGCGATAACCGCGGATAGCACGCACATTCGAGCAGTTTGGTCGGTCCTCGGTAGTGAAGTTCGGCTCAATGAGCCGCGCTTCTCGATCGAAGATCGACATGTGATTTGAATGCATTTCACTCGTTAGAAGTGCAGTGTTATCCCTTTATGAAGAGGGAGGTTACCCATGGAGGGTAACGAAGTACAGACCAGCGTTGCTGTGATTGACAATGGGTCATTCGGAAAGCGCACAGTTAAGTTCGAAACCGGACGTCTTGCACGTCAGGCAAACGGAACCGCAGTTGTTTACATGGATGACGACACAATGTTGCTATCCGCTACCACTGCAGGTAAATCACCTAAAGATCAGTTTGATTTCTTCCCACTAACCGTGGACGTCGAAGAGCGTATGTACGCTGCTGGACGTATTCCAGGATCATTCTTCCGACGTGAAGGTCGTCCAACCGAAGACGCAATTCTTACTTGCCGTCTAATTGACCGTCCATTACGTCCATCATTCGTTAAGGGACTTCGTAATGAAGTTCAGGTTGTTGTGACCGTAATGGCACTAAATCCAGATGTGCTTTACGACGTCATTGCAATCAACGCTGCATCTATGTCTACGCAGCTTGCAGGTTTGCCATTCTCCGGACCAATTGGTGGCGTTCGCGTTGCACTAATTAATGGTCAGTGGGTTGCATTCCCAACACATAGCCAGCTTGAAGACGCAGTCTTTGACATGGTTGTTGCTGGTCGAGTTGTTGGCGATGACGTTGCAATCATGATGGTTGAAGCTGAAGCTACTGAAAACACAATTGCATTGATCAAGGGTGGCGCCAAGGCTCCATCTGAAGAAGTTGTTTCAGAAGGCCTTGAAGCTGCAAAGCCATTCATCGCTGAATTGTGTCGTGCTCAGTCAGCACTTGCTGATGTTGCAGCTAAAGAAACCGCAGAATTCCCAGTCTTCTTGGATTACGAAGCTGATGTATTTGCTGCAGTTGAAGCCGCAGTTTCAGATGACCTTGCAAAGGCATTAACTATCGCTGGCAAGCAAGAGCGTGAAACTGAACTAGATCGCGTTAAAGAACTAACTATCGAAAAGGTAGCTGGCAGCTTTGAAGGTCGCGAAAAGGAAGTTAGTGCAGCACTTCGCTCACTAACCAAGAAGCTAGTTCGCAAGCGCGTTATCAAGGACAAGATTCGTATTGATGGCCGTGGCCTTCGCGACATCCGTTCCTTGAGTGCTGAAGTAGATGTAATTCCTCGCGTTCACGGTTCGGCATTGTTCGAACGTGGCGAGACTCAGATTCTTGGCGTAACAACCTTGAACATGATGAAAATGGAACAGCAACTAGATACTTTGTCTCCAGTAACTCGCAAGCACTACATGCACAATTACAACTTCCCGCCTTACTCAACTGGTGAGACTGGTCGTGTAGGCAGCCCGAAGCGTCGCGAAATTGGTCACGGCGCGTTGGCTGAGCGTGCTTTGGTTCCAGTTCTGCCAACAAAGCAGGACTTCCCATACGCAATCCGTCAGGTATCTGAAGCATTGGGATCTAACGGTTCCACTTCAATGGGCTCTGTTTGTGCTTCAACACTTTCGCTTCTTAATGCAGGTGTGCCACTTCAGGCACCTGTTGCTGGAATTGCAATGGGTTTGATCTCCGATGAAATCGACGGCAAGACTGAGTATGTTGCACTTACCGACATCCTTGGCGCTGAAGATGCATTTGGCGACATGGACTTCAAGGTTGCAGGTACAAAGGATTTCATCACAGCGCTGCAACTAGATACCAAGCTTGACGGTATTCCGGCTTCAGTTCTTGCTGGCGCGCTAACACAGGCTCGCGAAGCTCGTCTTGCGATCTTGGATGTAATGCTAGAAGCAATTGATGCTCCAGATGAAATGTCGCAGTACGCACCGCGCATCATCACAGTAATGATTCCAATCGACAAGATTGGTGAAGTTATTGGTCCAAAGGGCAAGATCATCAACCAGATTCAAGAAGAAACTGGTGCTGACATTTCCATTGGTGATGACGGTACGGTTTACATCGGTGCAACTAATGGTGAAGCAGCAGATGCTGCTCGCGCCCAGGTAAACGCCATTGCAAACCCAACCATGCCAGAAGTAGGCGAGCGCTACATGGGAACAGTTGTTAAGACAACTAACTTCGGTGCCTTCGTTTCACTTTCACCTGGTAAGGATGGGTTGCTACACATTAGTCAGCTACGCAAGCTTTCCGGTGGCAAGCGCGTAGAGAATGTTGAAGATGTTCTTAAGGTTGGTGACAAGGTTCACGTTGAGATCGCGGAAATCGATCCACGTGGAAAGCTGTCCCTAGTACCTGTAGTTGAAGGTTCAGACGAAAGCGCAGATGACGCTGGAGACGAAGACTAAAACCGTGACATCACGAAACTCCGCAGTGGTCCTTGGGCATGAACAACGCCCAGGGACCACTCGCACGTTACTGACCGCCGAGCAAGGCGGTTTGGTAAAGCGAACAGTATTACCTGGCGGACTTCGAATTATCACTGAGCAAATGCCATCGGTTAGATCTGCAGCGATTGGCATATGGGTAAACATTGGCTCTCGCGATGAAGTTGCCTCGCAGACTGGATCTGCACACTACTTAGAACACTTGTTGTTTAAGGGAACTAAGACACGCAGCGCACTAGATATTTCATCAACTATTGATGCAGTCGGTGGTGAAATGAATGCCTTTACTTCCAAAGAAGTAACTTGTTTCTACACCCGAGTTTTAGATACCAGCGTCCCGCAGGCAATTGATGTTCTTGTTGACATGATTACATCCGCAACGATTACTTCAGTCGATGTGGATCAAGAACGCCAAGTAGTTCTAGAAGAGATCGCTATGCGCGATGATGATCCAGCTGATTTAGTGCATGAGCAATTCTCGAAAGCGATGTTTGGCGACGCTCCATTGGGCCGATCCATTCTTGGAACTGTTGAGAATATTTCATCACTATCGCGTCGATCGATAAATGGCTTTTACAAGAAGTACTACACACCGGATCGCTTGATAGTTGCTGTGGCGGGAAATATCGATCACGCAACCGTAGTTAAGTTAGTTCGGAAAGCGTTCAATCAAGGTGGCTTTGCCCTTGATGGGGACCAAAGCCCATATGTTTCGATGAAGCATAAAACTAAAGTTCTACAAACTGGTGGCTACGTTAAGCAAGATAAGACAACTGAACAAGCAAACCTTGTAATTGGGGTACCAGGCCTAGACCGAGCAGATGAGCGTCGCTACATCCAGTCAGTCTTCAACGCTGCACTAGGCGGGGGCATGTCTAGCCGCTTGTTCCAAGAAGTGCGCGAAAAGCGTGGGCTTGTCTATACCGTCTATTCCTTTGGCCAACAGTTTCAAGACGCTGGTATGGCAGGCGTATATGCAGGATGTAGTCCCAAGAACTTGGATCAAGTTCGAGAAGTTATTACAAATGTGCTTGATGATGTGGCCAAAAACGGCATTACCGCTGCGGAGTTGAGTAAAGCCAAGGGTCAAGTAAGCGGTGGCATGGTTCTGGGTCTGGAAGACACTTCTTCTCGAATGAGCAGAATTGCTAGATCCGAGATGAACAATGGTTATGTGCCGTCTGTGTCCGAAGTCCTAGATCGTGTTTCAGCCGTAACTTTGGAAGAAGTTCATGCGCTGTCACATCAACTTTGGTCGCAAGATCGCCTTACTGCAGTTGTTGGACCGGAGTAACTAATGACAAAAATCAAAGTAGGCGTACTGGGTGCTCAAGGTCGAATGGGCGCTACGGTTTGCGAGGCAGTTTCGGCAAGCCAAGATTGTGAGCTGGTAGCGGCTCTCGATGTTAATGACGATCTCATGGAGTTGGTTTCGAAGGGCGCTGAAGTAGTGGTTGATTTCACTACGCCTAATTCAGTTGAGGCAAATCTAAAGTTTTTAGCTGAGAACAACATTCATGCAGTCGTTGGCACAACCGGTTTTGATGCTGACAAATTAGCAGCAGTGGAAAAGCAATTCGCAGCAAGCAAAGCCAATGTTGTAATCGCACCAAACTTTGGCTTAGCAGCAGTTTTAATGATGCAGTTTGCGGCGCAAGCAGCACCACACTTCGACAGCGTTGAAATCATCGAACTACATCACCCGCGAAAAGCAGATGCACCAAGTGGAACTGCCCGTAGAACAGCCGAAATGATTGCAGAAGCGCGGGCTGGCATGAAGGCTATGCCTGATGTAACATCTGACTCAATTCCAGGTGCTCGTGGCGCAAATGTTTCTGGTGTACCCGTGCACAGTATTCGAGCGCAAGGTTTAGTTGCGCATCAAGAAGTGTTGTTCGGCGGGCCAGGGGAGTCGCTTACGATTCGTCATGATTCCTATGACCGTGAGTCATTTATGCCAGGTGTTTTGCTTGCAGTTCGCAAAGTATCCCAAACTCCAGGTCTTACATATGGACTTGAACATTTACTTGAACTAGGCAGCTAACCCAAAGTATCTAAGTGCTGCAGCTGTTACTGCGGCGATTAAAACCACGAGAATAAATGGCGTCTTAAACTTAAGTGCCACTGTGGCTGCCGCCAAAGCAGGAACTCGGGCATCTAAAGTCAAAGATTGGCTTGTTGCAAATGTCTGCACCGCAACGAGTGCGCTTAGCAATGAGATCGGTAACAACAGAACAACTCGCTTAACGATTGGTTGTTCCAAAATGTGAGCCGGGATAATGCTTCCCACGTATTTGAGGGCATAACAACCAGCTGCACCTGCAAGTACTGCGAACCACATCATGACAGTTTCCTGC
>OCVQ010002183.1_pt1 | contig 13392 bp, 12 predicted proteins | sample 1539061 | NCBI WGS metagenome assembly OCVQ01 (sample SAMEA3355526, study PRJEB22509) | marine metagenome | biome: marine; feature: river plume; material: water | place: USA | collected 2010-08-08 | depth 0.5 m | reverse complement strand
AAGTAATCAAGCAGTTTTAACGAATTGCTATAAACAAAATATACACAAGGTATGAGAAGACCTAAACTTTGAATAATTTAATTCGTATTTTTGTGCGAACTTAAATGTCCGAAGGTGTATACTATATGAATGGAATATATAACAAAAATATAAATTTTTTATATTTTTGTTCTGTGTAAGTATTGCGTAATTCTATATTTCCTCCAATTCTAAAAAAGTTGACTCGTATATGTAAAACTAGGTTGAGTTACAAAATCACAATGTGTTCCACTATGTTTATCCACAATGATACGTATCATCGGTTATATCCACATGTAACATTAGAAATAATACCCCACAACTATAACGAAGTATATTCATATGCTCTAGATCAAGAATTACTGATAAATATTACTAACCATAATTTATCAGTAAATATAAATGTGGAGGACATGTTAATACATGATATGAAAGGCTTTACTACTGTTCTAGTTACACTGATATGTATTTATAGGATGATTTATTTTGTCTAGTTGTATTACTTTAGTTACATCTAAATATCCAGACTAATAGTGTTTCGTTCGGACTTTCTGCGCTTTGTTTTCAATGGTATATTATCGTTTTGTAATTCCTTTAATTCACTAATACTAATGGTACTTCCTTTGTCATCTCTATCATTTTGAATATCAACCTCTGTTTTTTTCACCTTTAGTCCAGATAGTAGACTTGAAATGTCAGACGGACCCTTCATCTCAGGTCGACTAGATCGTTCTGACGCTGGAATATCGCGACTTGCGTTAATATCAGGACGATTAGATAATGGAACATAACCGGAACGTATTGGTGGAGGACTAGCATTGGGTCCTTGTGTAGCAACGGGCTTGGGTGGTCCACTATTAGACTGAGTATTAAATTGCGGCATTTGTTGTTGGCGTTGTTGAGGAGGCGGTTGAGGAGCTTGATAAGTGGATCTACTATTATCAGCCATCATCGAGTTCATAAATCCACCTAGTCCTGGATTAGTTGCTCCCATTGAATTAACGGCGGCACTAGTAAACTGTTGCATTAGTTCAGGGTTTTGACGCATAATATCATCCATACCTGGCATGGCAGATTTAAACATACTATTCGTCATATGAACCATTAATGCACTACCACCCAATTGGAATAAAAGTTTGAGTTCTGGTGCCATAGTCGCTTTTGATTTATACTTTTCATGAAGCTCGGCAAATATGTCATCGTAATCACCAATATTCTCATTAATTTGTTCAGACCACCCATCTAACTTAACATCAAATGGATCAAATCGATTATTTAAAAACTCTAGACCTGTAATACATGCCATCAACATTTTACCTTGAAATTTCATTGAATTCTTCTTTTCCTTTTCTGAAACAACAGATTCGTATTCGCCTTTCATTTCTAATAAATTAGACTCCATGTCATATTTTTTTGTAAGTTTTACACCCTTTTTTTCAAGACCGTCTAATTTTTGAAGATATGTAAATTTTTCTTTAAGTAATTCTTCCTTTGACATTTGAGGTTCACTTGCCGACTTTGTTATATCTGGATTAATTGGTATATTATTAAATTTACCGTACCCATCCCAGGTTTTCTTCTCTTCATCTGATTGATTTTTGGTTGAAGCGCCTAAATTTAATGAGTGGGTTGGTCTAGATACATCCAAATCATCATCGTCTCCATCAAAATCGTCCTCCTTTAATTTAAAAGATCCTGAAAACATGTCAGATCTAGCCGTTTTCATACTTTTTTTAGTGGAAGACAAATTGCTTAATTCATCTTCTAGATCGTTTAAATCATTGACATCAATATCTGATGAGAATTTACTCGCACCAGACATCTTCTTTTTATCATTCATTAATAATTCAATGCCACTACCAAAATTCGATGATTTGTGCCCCCCCATGGGAATATCTTCGATTTCGTCTAAAGAATTATGAATATTAAATGTTTTGTTTGAATCCAAAGAACTAATGTCTATTATGTCCGTGTCAATCATTATGTTTTAATTAGAACATTTAATTTTAAATCAAACACATTAATTATATATTATTTGGTCTTTTAAGAACCAGAGACCTTGTAGAAAACAATCAGCCAAATCATCCTTCTTTTTACTTTTTTCAAACATTGGTAAATTACATGAAAATTGAGTATTATTAATTAGTATTTCTTCGCAGACCTCTATTCCCTTTTTCTTTCTATCTAAATATGTCGTTTGTTTATTTGTAGTATAGTCTTTTAGTTTATTACATGCGGATATAAAATGAATATCGGTAATGTTCTTCATAATAAAATATTGGGCTATCATCCCCTGTAATGTTTTCATACGATTCGCAATAGGGCTTATTTGGTTTTCAATAATAACGACATCTATATTTATATCCGTATACAGCCTATCCAGTTCGGCCTTTAAATTTATCCCGATTTCTATCAAACTAAAGTCGGTTGTTTTTGTAGTATTATTAAATGGAATGACATATGTAGATTCAAATTTGGGTTGTATCTCTTCCAATAGTAATACTTTGCTTTTTTTATTGTCAAATGTTATATCGTGCTTACAAAGCAACTCCCGCATCTCATTGATTTTTGTTTTTTTTAGTTTATTTAATTCTAACTCGGGTGGAATAATAGGATGTCCTAATTCTTTAGAATGTTTTTTACAGCTATAAGTATTTTCACAAGTATATTTCGCCGGTTTATTACAATATAAACAGGTTATCTTTTGTTCATTACACAAATCTGAAACATTCCATTTTTCAATACAATATTCCAATTTACTTGTTACATCAAATAAACACAATGCTAAATTTTTTATTCCAACATCGATGCTCAACAATTTCATACGCTATAATGTTATATTACTTACTTAATGTTTATGTATTAAATTCGCATTTAATAAATAAATTTATATTGTTTTTGGTTTAGTTCGGATTCGGATATTTTTGTTGTAAATATTGTTCCTGTGTAAGTATTGGTGCGACCATTCTGCTTTGAAGTTGTTGACTAGAAAGATATAAATTTTTTAAATCACTATCTTCGTAACCATATGGCTGCGACTTGTCTAAACAGGAAGTATATAAAAACGGTGTGTTTGGTATCTGTTCGCCTGCTTTTAGATTTGGACAATAACAGCAATTGTCACAAGCTTCTAGTTTATTTGATTTCATGATAGAATCAGCATTATTAGTTAAAAATTGTCTATATTGCCAATTTGTCTTAATATCATTCTCCTTTCTAATTTGTTGGTTAATTACCGCACCTGGTTGCCATTTTGCGTAATTTCGCCCGTCCATCATAATCGGAGGAAAATCAAAATGAATGTTATTTGATCCTGAATAGCAAGTGCCCCAGCTCATTTATATATTATGGTAGAGAAAACTATTTCTTATTTATTCCCGCCCAATAGGTTGATCAACTCCTTCTTTGATTTTTTATCTCCAACCTTAATTATTTGTTTATCTAGCGCTAATTGTCTTAAAGCTTGTACATTTAATGACTTAAAATCTAGGTTTAGTGTTGTAATGTTTGTCATGTGTTTTGTACTATCTGTATTATGTGTTGGAAGCGTATTATCTACCGGTAGATTATTTCCCCCATTTTTATAATGATTATCCACTTCATCGTCGTCCGTATCAGAGTCACCATCAGATTCAATATCAGATTCTTCGTTACTCGAATCGTCTAAATTATGAATAAGGAATTCATCCATTGAAACTTCTTCTAAATTATTTTCTTGAAGTTGAATAACTTTAATTCCATTATTACCTAAATGACCATCTGACTCTATTGTTTCAATACCGCCCACCTGAATAAATTTTTGTTCATTTTCATTACCCATAACATTATCACTAGCGATTTCGCTAGTGCTCACAACATCGTCTTCACCGTCAGTATCACTGTCATTATCACTATCAGTATCACTCTCACTATCACTCTCACTATCACTATCATCAGATACATTAATCAAATCGCCACTTGAACGATGCTCTTGATGTTGCGGTTGATGTTGGTGTTGTTGTTGCGGTTGATGTTCTAAATACGAATGGCTACTTTGGTTCGCTAATCCGCGCGACATATCCATATTAGAAATAAATGCTTGTAAAATTCTAGCTTGTTCCATTTGAGTTTTTTCTAAAACCATTGTAGTTCTCTTGAAATAGAAGAACAATAATGAAACTAATAAAAAAACTACTCCTAAACATAATAAGGTAATTGGGTTGGCTAAAATACCGAACATTATTAAATAGTGAAGATATTAATTAAAATTAGAATAAACGTATTACTCACCTTTTATTACTTGGTTTGATAAACTTAAAATGTAGTCTGGATAATCTAAGTCGGACAATACTTTTAGTCCGCCTTTAATATTAGATATACCTGGTTTTAATTTGTAAGTATATTCAAAATTGAAAGTGTCTATTTTTGTCACATCCATATACTTATTACACATATCATCCTCTAGTAATGTACATAGGTCTAACAAATGAGTCGTTAATATAAAATCAATGTTTTTCTTATGTATCAAGTACTTTATGAAGCCATATGAACTTGCGCATGCTTCATGTGGGTTAGTACCAGAAAATAATTCGTCAAAAATACAAAAGTTGGATTTATTACATTCTAAACTATCAATTATTTCCTTACATCTTCGGGCTTCGGCTTGAAATAACCTGTCTCGACCCGATGTATCTGGTATATTCAAATAGCAATGAATCTGATGGTACGGGTGAATGACAGCGCTTGAATAAAACCCATATCCATAAGACTGAGAGAATACAAGATTAAATAATATGGTTTTCAAGACTGTCGTTTTGCCAGATGCGTTCGGGCCAGTAATGATAACATTTTTACGAATATCGACATTGTTTCTTACTGGGTTATTATTCATTAAATAAGGATAGAACGCTCCTTTCATAATTGTTTTGTTTCCAAATTTACATTTGTTTATTATTTTCTCTCTTCGTAGGTTACATATGCCATTCATATGTTCCATGTAGGAATTGAATCCTAAACTATATTCAATCGTATTCCGTATGTCTTGATTCACATGAAATTCGTAAAAGTATTTCATGACATATCCTATTTCGTTTATTTTTCGTTTCATTGGGTTCAAATTGAATTCGGTAATCTGATCTAATTCGTTCATTATTCGTATACATTTTTCTCTATTCGCATTTACAGTTTCTAAAAATGCGGAATATGTACTTTGTTTGTGTGTATACCTACCAACTGTCTCCATATTTTCGATTGTCAATTTCAGATAATCTCTCAATAAAAACAAATCGTCGTGTATTGACCGAAAGTTTTTGTAGAATCGCATACAAACGAGAGAATTCTGATAGATAGAAAAGAAGTAGAATGCTACCGATATGATTGCGTATATACGCTTCTCCCACGATATATCCCCCACTATATTGAATATATTTCCCAATGCGTGTTTTGAAAAAATATTCATAAGTACTTCATAGTAGCTATGTATTGTTATAGCAACCCCATTGAACTTTAACATAAAAAAAGGCACCAGCAGTAGAATTATAGGTAAGATAAGACTTAATATAGGGCTTACCAAATTATATATGCTTAGCACCTGTAAAAATGGAGCAGAATGGTTTAAAAATTTGAACATCTCAACATCAACATAATAATATCGATCAATAAAACTATCGTCCTTCTTTATTATGTCCCATAAATCATAAAATCGATCATACATACTCGCTTTTTCTACGATACATGTATCTTCTTTCCAATTGCGAATTATTTTCTGTGATTGTTTTAAATACAATTTGTCGGTTGTAAAATACTCACATTGAGACTTTAAGTTAAGTTTTCCAATTTTTGATATTGGTTTAAAAACCGTTTGTAATAATGCCTCACGAGACTCGTTGTTCTCATTTAATTCTAATAATTCTAGATCATTGATAATATTTTCATCCAATTTCTCTTTATGTTCTAAATAACATATTGGTAATTGAAATACAGAGATCATTTAAATAATAAACCTATTAATTAACTTTATTATTTACGAATTTACAAATTTAAGAACTTACAAAGTGCGATGGTAGCTCGATGATTTGTGTATCGTAGTATTGTTCGATTTCTTTTATTTTTCGAACATCTCTACTTGTTATAAAATTAATACCCATCCCCTTTCTACCCCATCTACCAGATCTACCGATTCTATGAATATATGTGTGAATGTCTTTTGGAATATCGAAATTAATGACAGTACTTACTTGTTGTACATCTAATCCACGCGCCGTTACATTTGATGAAATTAAAACTCTTGATACGCCTCCTGTAAATTCTTTATATGCCTTCATTCGTTCTTCCTTATCCATACCACTATGAATACACGATACAGGAAAACCATCTTTTAACAAAGCCTCTCCTAGATCACTTACACGCTTAATACTATTACAGTATATTATACATTGACTTAGAGAAATTGACTGAAATATGTCCTTCAATGTGTCATATTTTTGACCATCGTCTTCTATAGCAACATAGTATTGTAAAATACCCTCTAAAGTGATACTTTCTGTTTTTACTAAAATCTTTACTGGATCCCTCATAAACTTTTCAGTCAATGTTTGGATCTCCAATGGTAATGTCGCACTAAATAGTGCTACTCTAATGTCGTTACCTAAAAATTGAAATATGTTATATACTTGCTCCTTAAACCCGGCTGATAACATTTCATCTGCCTCGTCCAATATTAATAATTTCAATGTTTTCGCATTAATCTTCTTGCGACGAATCATATCATGAACACGACCAGGCGTACCCACTATAATATGTGGTTTATGTTCAACATCTTTTATGTCCTGTTCCATTGACGTACCACCTATTAACAATTTACTCTTGAAATTGGGTATAAATGAACCCAAGCTGCTCAACACGCTCTGTATTTGAATAGCCAACTCTCTAGTAGGAGCTAATATAAGTGCTTGAACCTCGTTTACACTTTCGTCTATATATTGAATTGCCGATACTGTAAATGCACCAGTCTTCCCAGTCCCGGACTGAGCTTGCGCAATCACATCCTTTCCTTGTATGATTGGAAGGATTGCCCTTTTCTGAATCGGACTTGGATTTTCAAACCCATAACTAAATATACCACGTAATAAATTTTCCTTTATATTTAAATCGTGCCAGTTATTTATCTCTGTAGATGCCATACATTTACTATCTTTTATTATTTAAGTATATATGATTAAATAATATTAAAAAAATTGATATAAAATAATACAGATACTATATTTATAGTTATGATAATGGAGGATTGTTTTTATACTCTCCATCAGTTTGAAACGATTGAATGGAGCGAAAAAAATATTGTTCAGCTTCCACAGCCTACTATCAATTTAATTAATTTATTAAGTGAGCAGGTTGGATCGCCAAATTATGTTAAAACACCATCCTTTACAAATAATGACAAGCCTATTACTACAAAAAAGAGACGGCCACACGACAATGTCAAGACCGAGGACTGGGAAAATGTTCGAAATTTTAAGAAAACAGAAATCATCAAAAAGGAAGGAATCGAAAAGGATATTGATAATATTCGCCTACTAATTAATAAACTTACCGAAAAAACATATGACAAGATGGTTGATAGTATCTTAGAAACAATCGATAATATTTTGAATGAAGAAACTTATAGCGTTGAGTCCTTGAATATCATTGGTTATGCTGTGTTTAATATGGCAACAAACAATAAATTTAATAGTCTCGTGTATGCCAAACTGTGTAATGTCTTGAAGAATAAATATGACTTTATGGCATCGATTTTAGAAGATAATATTAATGAATTTATGAAACTGTTTGAAAACATGGAATTCGTCACTCCAGAACAGGATTACAATAAATTTTGTGAAATAAATTTGTTGAATGATAAAAGACGGTCTATGAGTTTATTCTTATGTAATCTTTACAAAACTGGTGTTGTTCCTCTGGACAATATTATGAATAACATTGATATTATTCAAAGTCGTATTGTATCAATTATGAATAACGAAAGTAGTAAATTGGAATTAGAAGAATTGAGTGAGAATTTGTTTATTTTGATAACAAATATCGATTTCAATATTTTAAAAACATCTAGTGGATGGCCTAGTGTGTACGATAGATTATTACTTGTAAAAACAGCTGATATTCAAGTTAAGAAAGGTATTTCGCATAAATCAAGATTTAAACATATGGATATTCTCGATAAATGCAAGTAAAATGGTAACTATTCGACGGTTACACATATTGACTCTTGAAAAATACAAATGATAAAGGCGGACGTGCTTACTTTATCATTTTTTATTTATTTTGTAAAATACTTATTAAAAATAAAGTCTTTTCTTACTTTATAATGGTCAATTCAATTTTAAATGCTAATATTAATTATCCTGAGATCAAAAAGTTAGATCCCGAAGACAAAAACTATGATGCTTCCATGTATGAAATCTCTATAATGGGTATTGACATTATAATTGCTTTAGGTCAAGCCAAATATACATTCGTAGATGATAATATTATCTATTACCCCATCTATTTGGTCAAAGATGATAAGGTGAATACACAGATTGGTGTATATGAGATTTTGGCAAATCAATTGCCAAATATAGTTGATGAAGATGGAGATATTGAATTGGACAAAGTTAATTTGCCATTAACATATCAATTTGTTACTATCGATTTATTAAAAAGTGCTGAAAATAAACTTTCCAATAATGGTGAAAAACAAGATGTCGCTACTGTTACAACCGATGAAGATGAAGACGATGCTGAAGCTGAAGATGAAGATGATGCAGATGATATAAAACAGTCCGTCCAGGATCCAGATGAATATGCTCAGGACGAAATGTTACCAGAACAAACCGAAGCCCAATCCAAGAAAGAGTCCGATGAATATAAAGAAGAAAAAGGCGCCCCCTGGATCCAAAAGTTTTTAAAAAGTAATGAATATAATATAGTTGATAATGAAGGCGGTGGCGACTGTTTGTTTGCAGTTATTCGCGATGCTTTAAAGGCTGTAGATAAAGATATGAGCGTCATGGATCTTAGAAAAAAATTGTCGGCTGAAGTTACAAATGAATTGTTTGAAAATTATAAAGGTCAGTATGATATGTATGTCAATGCCGCGCAAGAAACTGAACTAGAATTAAAGGACTTGACTAGATCCATAAATGAGTTAAAAGATCGTCTACGAAATTCAAAGGATAGATCTGAACAAGAAAAGATTGTAGAGCAAGCAAAGGATATTGCTTCAAAACATAAAACATTGAAAGCAGAAAATACCATTACAAAAGAGCTAATGGGAGAATTCCGATTTATGAAAAAAGTCAAGAATATTAGTGATTTTAAAAAGGTTATCACGACCTGTGAATTCTGGGCAGATACTTGGGCCATCTCCACATTAGAACGCCTTTTGAATATCAAGCTAGTTATATTCTCTAGTGAATCGTGGGATCAGGGAGATAAAGCAAATGTTATCCAGTGTGGTCAATTGAATGACAAGATATTAGAGGATGCGGGTACATTTGAACCACAATATTATGTTTTACTTGACTATACTGGCACACATTATAAACTCATTACTTACAAAAATCATCGTATTTTTAACTTTACTGAATTGCCATATAATATCAAGTTATTAGTTACTCATAAATGTTTAGAAAAAATGGCAGGACCCTATAAATTAATCCCTCAATTTCGCATATTTAACGAAGAACTAGGCGTAGAAGAACCAGTCGAGTTAGACGTAGAAGTCATTAAAGAGAAGGAAAATGGTCTATATACAGACGAAGTTGTGTTCCAATACTATATTAAATCGAATAATAAACCCTTGCCTGGCAAGGGTGTTGGGGAGAAAATACAGTCTGACATGGTAAAAACATTCTCGGCATTGTCTCAAATACCAGAATGGAGACGAAAACTTGATAATGAATTTGAATCACCATTTGAATTAGATGGACATAAATGGAAAACCGTTGAACATTATTATCAAGGAGCCAAGTTTAAAAATACGAATAAAGAATTTTATCTTCTATTCTCTCTTGATAGTGGTTCTAACATCTCGAAAGATGTCGAACTTGCTAGCTCTGCTGGTTCTAAAAGTGGTAAGCATAAGGGTGAATTACTACGGTCAAAAGATATCAAAATAGATACCGACTTCTTTGGAGGAAATGACGAAAAGGTCTTAGAAAACGCACTGTATGCGAAATTTAGTCAAAATAATGACATGAAACAAGTACTACTTAATACGCAAAATGCGAAATTATTACTTTATCGCAAAGGTACGGAAGCAGAAATTTCGAATATATTGATGATGGTGAGAAATCGTCTCTCCAAATAAATTCGACGATTTTGCCTTTTTTTTTAGATAGGTCTAATATAGGATGGATTATCTTATGCAGAGGAATGGTAACTCGAAACAAATTATGAATCATGATTATATTCAAATAAAAGACGCCAATGATATCATAGGCGCCTTATACGAGAGATTTGTTCTCGCAGACAAATATGTAGCCACTTTAAAAAAGGGATCATGTTTCAAGCACAAACTAAGCAAGATTGATATGATTTCGCAAATTCCGAAACCAGTCACAGACGACACTTATTTTTTTCCAAAAAAGATACAGAAATATATCGATGAGAATGCCACATATACTTTACATTTTTCGTGTAAAGTAAAAAATAGACAAATATCGATTTCTTTTGTTGTCTTTGATGAACTTACTGTAGAAACTATATCCATGTTAAATCAGTATGTTCATATGATCTATATGTGGATTCACATATTAGATGAATATTCAACAAAAAAATGTTCGAGGACCATAAACTTGTTTGTATATCTGACGCCATTTAAAAAAATATTGCCAGATAATCAACTTGTTGTATTAGAAGCAGAACATATTAATACTGGATATACCACAGGTTGTAAAGAAACTACAGAAATTATATTGTATAGATCGGAAGAGTGGTTTAAAGTGTTTATTCATGAAACATTTCATAATTTTGGACTGGATTTTTCGGATATGAATTTACAAAATATTAACACATATGTAATGGAAATATTTAATGTAAATGTAGAATATAATTTATATGAAAGTTATTGTGAAACTTGGGCACGTATCATAAATGTAATGTTCTATACATTTGTAACGATATCGACCTCTAATAAACAAAACAAGGGGACATTTATCACTTTATTCAACGAATCCATGTGTAAAGAATGTATACATTCATTATCACAATGTTTAAAGGTGTTAAATTTTATGGATTTAAATTATAATCTAGTTACTAGTAAGACATCCGCAAATATAACTACCTGTAATATTTTGTATAAGGAACGGACATCTGTCTTTAGTTATTATGTTATCACTGGATTACTCATCAATAATTATACTGATTTTATAAATTGGTGTAATATACATAACCCGACGTTACTTCGGTTCGACAAGACACATGATAATCTAGACGAGTACATAGATCTGATAGATATGTCTAGTAAAAATCGTAACATAAAGCGGAATGTTAGACTCGGAGAGAAATATTTAATAAAGATAGAGAATACGAATGAACTAGACCAGGTTACATATAAATTAATGAAATCTTTACGAATGACAACGACAGATATACCAATGTAATTCATATACACCTTTGAAGATTTGCACTTGATAATATTTATAATTAAAATTGATTATAAATGTTACAGTTACCATGGAATCACATTAACAATAACATGGGTATTAAGAATCTTAATAAATATTTACAAACATCCTGTCCGAATTCAATTACACAAATTCATTTGTCTGAATTAAGCGGGAAAAAAATCGTGATAGATACAAGCATATATTTGTATCGGTTTCTAGGCGATGGAGGGTTATTGGAAAACTTTTACTTGATGATTTCTATATTCAGACAATACAACATCATTCCTTTATTTATATTTGATGGTAAACCACCAAAAGAAAAGGACGATCTTTTGAAACAAAGAAAACATGATAAACTTGACGCCGAATACAAGTATAATTTGTTAAATGAAAAATTACACGATGACACCTGTACAGAAGAAGATAAACTAGAGATCAAGTCTAATATGGATTTACTTAAACGCAACTTTATTCGGTTACATCATACGGATATTGAAAATGTAAAAAACTTGTTTCAGGCTTATGGTGTTTCTTATCTAGATGCCTCTGGTGAAGCAGATAAATTGTGTGCTAAATTTGTATGTAAAAATAGGGCGTATGCTTGTTTGAGCGAAGATATGGATTTATTTGTCTACGGATGTAGTCGCGTTATGCGATATTTAAGTTTATTAAATAGGACTGTCATTCTATATGATATGCCAAGTATACTAAATGAGATCAATCTAAGTTTACTAGAATTTCAAAGTATTTGTATAGTATCTGGTACGGACTATAATAATAACAAAAACAATCTGTACCAAACTTTGCGATATTTTAATAAGTATAAGTCAGACAAAACGGATATTGATTTTTACGAATGGTTAAATACACATACAAATTATGTAGATAATATGTTAGACATGTATAGTGTATCAAATTTATTTAGTTTGTCAAATATGATCGAGTACAAAAAATACGAAAACTTTAAGATAATGAACGGTCCGATACATGTAAGTAATTTAAAAGCAATTATGGCAAAGGAAGATTTTGTGTTTATTGACTAGATATCAATATTGTATTGCCTACATATGGAGGGATGTGTATACGCATAAAAAAAGGCACTGTATACGAAGAATGTAGATGAATCACTTTTTTTATGTTTTTCAATTTGATTTTCCAATTTTCAAAATTACACACAGGTTTTTTGTGTTGTTTTTTGATTTTTGGGAAAAGGATTGGAAAAGTTGGTGAAAAATGACATGAGAGCATAAAGGTAAGGATCCAAATTTGCCATGGAAAAAATCGTCATTGTAAAATTTAAGTATTTTATATATTTATATGAAAACGATTTAGGCATTTTTTATCTTCGTCTAATATACGAAGAAAATGACGAAAACGACGAAGAATAAAATGCCAAAAAATGCCGAAGAATATTATTGTAAACAATGTAACTTTGTATGTAGTAAAGAAAGTAATTTTAATCTTCATTTAATGACTACTAAACATAAAATACGAACAAATACAAATACATCCGTAATAGAAAATGCCGAAAAATATAAATGTGTTTGTGGAAAAACGTATAGGCACGCTTCATCATTATGGAATCACAAACAAAAATGTGTATCAACAAATATAGTATTAAACGATAGTACAACACACGAATTGGATACTGGAATCGTGATCGATAAACAAACAATCATGGCTATCTTACTACAAAATCAAGAAATGATGACAAAAATGATGGAAATTATGCCAAACATATCTAATA
>OCVQ010002180.1_pt1 | contig 13399 bp, 18 predicted proteins | sample 1539061 | NCBI WGS metagenome assembly OCVQ01 (sample SAMEA3355526, study PRJEB22509) | marine metagenome | biome: marine; feature: river plume; material: water | place: USA | collected 2010-08-08 | depth 0.5 m | reverse complement strand
CGATTTATTTCAAATAATGTTGGTAACGCTCGTCATGATTGCCATATTTGAAATAAATCGGACAATCAAGCGTTTTTTGAATGACCTCCAAAACCTGACATCCAATAGCTAATTCCTCGGCAAAGTTCTTTTTTCGGGGGTCTTTTAAGAATCGGGAAAGGCCGTGAAAATCGAACAAATCCCCACCAATGACAACTCCGTCAACCTTTTCCTTTTTGGCATAATCCAAGGCCGAGGAAAGGGCTGGAATTGAATGGTAAGGGGCGTGAATATCAAACAACCCGACAATCCGTTTGTGGCCCTTCAAAACATACGGGTCAAAATTGGTTTCATCCGATTCGGGCAGTTTGTATGGATTGTATGGCCGGGCCTCTTTTGGGTGGGTTACTTTGGTTCCGCTTACCCCTTTGCCCTCAATTTTCAAGATCATTTTTCGGACCGTTTCAATGGTCGTGAAAACTGTTTTGTTTTCATTGTAAATGATCCGGGCCAATTTGAGATTTGGGAAATCTGGGTATTTATCCCGGTACTCCCGAACGATGCTGATTTTTGTCATGTGGTGGTTTTTATGCCAACTCAAAGTGCATCCAATCATAGTCCTTTGCCGGACCATAACCGATGAAACCATGTTTGGTAAATATGTCAATCATTGCCTTGTACTCTGGTTTGGAGAATTGTGCAATGGGTTTTTTCGTTTTCAATCCGTTCCGGGCGGGGTCCAAATCAATGGCAATCCCCCAAGCGTGACGGCTCCATTTGGTTTTTGACCCTCTCATGGTTCTGATATTCACACACCCACCAAATAAATCAATCCCCAATCGTTGCAATTCAGTCAATCCGTAGTGGGCCAATAGATCGGAAAATACCGCTTTGAACGGAGCAGCCGCCAACTTATGGCATTGCATCCGCTTGGTAGTTACTTTGGTATCCCATGCAATTCGCATAGGATAAGGGAGGTCAATGACCACAAAATTATCGGTATCACCGGGCTCACCGAACTTGCTCAAAATTTGGCTATCCGATAACATAACGTGCAATTAGTTTTCTGAATGTCCACCCAAGCGAGCACAAGATAACAACCCAAAGCCACCAAAAGTAAAATTTTGCGTCCTTTTTTGCCTTGTCCAATGCCTTTTGGGTTTCTAACACCCCAAGGCTCATGTCAGCAAATTCGTTGTTGCAAGCCTCCAATTGTAAGGCAATGGCCTCGGCTTTGGCATTGTCCTGACGGTAGACAATTTGGGTTTTGTACCTTGTTTTAACAACTGGGACCTTTTTGGTGATGACAATCGTATCATTCACCCGGATTGTGTCAAATATGTATTCCCCCAAAAGTAGGGTGTCGGTAGTGACCGAATCCTTGACAATAATAGAATCCCGTGACGGGAAACGGTCGGCACAAATACTGGCCAACCGCCCCGCTTGGGATAACCTTGTTTCGGCTTTCTGCAATTGCTTTTCGGCATTGCATGACAATAGTGCGATGCCCAAAATGGGCAAAAGTTTGTTCAACATGGTGTTCGTTTTACTTACCTGAAACATCGCCATCCTTGGCGATAATAAGACCCAAAGCGGTCAAAGCGGCTACAATTTGAGCGGCCTGATCGTCAGACAAATAGCCCATGTAAGTAGCAAGGGCAACGGCCCCAACAAGGACCCCAGCAACGGTTGTTTTCCAACTTTTCATTTTTATCGGTTTTGTTTGTTTTGCAATTCCACCTGAATTTCACTGATTTTCTTGAAGATTGAATCCAGTTTCTGACTGACATCTTCATCCTTTTTTTCAATGTGCTCAAGCCGGATGTCCAATTCCTTCAATTTGATTGTCATTTGGGTGTTCAATTTGACCCAGCCAAAAATGATGGCAATGGCTTGGCTACCCAAAAAAATCAACAATTCCTGACTCATTTCGCTTCCAATTGTTTTTTTGCTTCCTGATAAAGTTTTGCCCGTAGCCCTTCCGACTTTTTGGCCGGAAGTTCCCCAAGGCCTTCAAATATCAAATTGACTTCCTCAACGGAAAGTTCCAACTTGACGGTTTGCGGTTCTGTTTGTGTTGTAAATCCGAACAGACCAAAAATGCTGAGTGTGAGAAGTAGTTTTTTCATTGTTTATTTTTTTGTTTCAATAAAGGTAAGATTGTATTTGCGTCCAACCAATACGAACGGCCATAAATTGCAAGGGGTGGAATTGTTGCACCAGTCGGTATATTCCTGACAATAAATTATGTAGTTCCCATTGACTGAAACCGCCCCGTTTGACATCAGCAATTCCCAATAAATAGTTGCAGTTGTTTTCAGATCATCTGCAATAACCCGAACCCCCAAATGGGTGGACATCAATGAATCACTGAACTGGGCTTTGATTGGTTGAATTTTAACCGCTGAAATTGATGTGATGGTTGAGTCAATGGTTTGGGCATTTACCGACCCAAAGGCGAAGACGAAAAGGAAAATGATTGCTTTTTTCATTTGTGTTTTATTTAGAATTTATCAATTTAATTTTACCCAAGTTGTTCCGTTGTATCCCCACCAACCCAATGATGTGATTGTTGCACCGCTTCCGTCTGTTGAATAAACCAACAAACCCGCTGCGGGATATCCAATTGCTTCTGCTTGCGCTCCTGTCATTCTCGGAGGAAGAAAACCTCTTGTGGTGCTTGACACATCCAACAAAGCAGATGCATTGGGGGAAGTAGTACCAATACCTACATTTCCAGTATTTGATATGTTAATTATAGCATTGTTTGATGAATTTCTAAACTCATATCCATTTGGTGAAGCAAAATATGTTCGGTCATTATTGCCAAAATATAAACGGTTTTGTGAATCAGAGGATAGATTCCACAAATCAGTTTTCAATATCAATGCCCCCTCCATTCTCGCAGTTCCGCTTACTCTTGCAGTTCCGTTGACATCCAATTTGTAGCCTGCATCTGTTGTAGTTCCAACCATAAAATTGCCACCTGTTGTCAATCTTGCCAATGTAGCACTTCCAGAAATTGCTGATTTAAATAAATGACCATTTGTGGCATCAATTTGATATGCTTGATTTCCTCCAATATATTGAATTATTGAACCGCCACTGCGTAACTCAATTGTCGTACTACTTCTCCCAATTGAATACCCTCCTGCACTAAAGAAATTTATTGTTGGCGTAGCGGAATATATATTCAATGTTCCCGTTGTTCCGTTATCCAAACGCAGTTCGCCACCTTGTACTCGCACAGTTCCGTTCGCATCGAGAATATACGTGCTTTCTGTACTTGTTCCGATTAGTAAGCGACCACTCGGAGTCAAACGCATTCTTTCAGCATTGTTTGAATAGAATGTCGGGAAAAAGGTACTTGCGTTGAATCCTCCAATTTTTAATTCTCCAGTGAAAAAATTTCCAATCATTCCCATATAATCAACGCCTGAATATCTCAATACAACTCCATTGTTTGATGAAGCTGCTGCATTTGTTATATAAAGATAATTTGTTCCAGTAGACTTGTAAAGTTCCAAAGTAGATGCAGGGGAAGCCGTACCAATTCCAATATTTGTACCATTATCAAAAATTTGACTATTCCCAATAGTTCCCGATGCGGTAAACTTGGAAACGTAGTTTGTAGTTCCTGACCCTCCGACCTTTCCGTTGAATGTAGTCCAATCCGCAGAACTCAAAGCACCACGATTTGAACCTGACGCAGTTGGTAGGTTAAATGTATGGGTTGCCGTTGAACTTGAAATGGCAAAGTCCGTCCCACTTGTTCCCGTTGCGAAATACTGGGTCGGGGCAGTCAAACCGTTGAGTGATCCGATACCAGTTGTGAATGTTGTGTGAACCTCACCAACATAGCCGTTTTGGGTGTATAGGGTAACCGTTTTGCCGTTCGTGTTCGATATGTAAAACTGAATGATGATTCGGTCAGTCACCGCCAATGTTGTGGTTGGAATTGAAACTGCCCAAGTGTATAAATCAATCACGTTTCCGTTTGTGATTTGCTCAATTGGTGATGTTGCAATTGTTGTGATTGTGGACCCATTCCATTTTTCAACCTCAATCCAAATTTCAGCATGGTTTGCACCTCCACCCGTTTCACTCAAATATGCATCAACCGTCCAAACACCAGCCGGAATTTGCAACAATCCGGGTCGGTTGACATCGGTTATGAAGTTAGCCAAATTACCAGTTGTTGCACGGGTGAAATTCGCAGCCGCAGAAGTTACCGCAGTGTCGCCCAATTCATACATAGTAAGCCCGGCAAATGTCCCCAAATTGACACCACCATTGAAGTAGTATATTTTACCACCACCGCCGCCGCCACCGACATTGCCGATGGAATCACGGAAGGCAAATGTTGATGTGCCACCTTTTACATAAAAGACCGAATCGGTCCCAGTTTTACGATATACATTGGAAATCCAAATGCCAGCCGTGTCCGTAGGGCTTACGCCAGCACGCAATTTGATCCATTGCGTCCCGGTGTATTGGTAAACCGTTGAATCGGTTGTCCGATAAAACAACGCACCCGGACCAGTTCCGCCACCCGTCCGAAGGCTTGGAGTTGTCCCCGATGGGATGGTGAATGTTGAGTCAAATTTGCCAGCGATCCATTTATACCGCCCATTGATATTGGTGTAGTTCGGAAACTGACCAAAGGCCTGAAAACTGGCAAACAAGAAAACAAATAAGACGAGTTTTTTCATATATCTCCAATTATGATTTGTATAGTTTCACCGGGATTGAAATCGGTGGCAAATTTTAAGAACCCAAAGGCTGGGGAATACTGAACTTGACGGGCCTCAAATGTCAAACTTGTGTCATTTGAAACAATCACATCATGTTCCAACCCTTCCCTTGAGCAGAAAAGCAAATGCACATAGGCAATCTCGGAGTCGTACAAATACGGCTGCCCCGGTGTTGTGTTATAAACGAAACTCTGTGTCATGAATCTTTCCACATTACCCATACGGTTTCACCCGGATTGAAAGGGATATTTGAATCAAATGTGACCGATCCAGCCCCTGAATTGACACGGGCCAAACGATTGGTCGCAGTACCTGAAAAAATAGGGTCATAAACGGTTCCCTCACGAGCAACGGCCAAGACCGTTTTGCCAGTGATTGACTTGGAATTGACCGAGTTGCCTGAAATCACATAGGTCCCAGCCGTGGTTGTCCAATAATCAGAATCGACATTTTCCAACCCAACTGGTCCGGGGCTGGCATCAATCGTGAACCCACCCGTTCCGACTATGTTAACGGAGGCTTGAACCCATCCGCTGACATCTCCCGAAATGGGTAGATTTTCGACCAACGCATAACCCTCAATGGTCTTGACATCCCCGTTCTCGTTGGTAAACTCAAACTGCCATTGCCTTTCGGCTCGTCTGACCCCATCCTGAAGCAAATAGAAGGGCGAATATCGGTCAACAGTGTTGTCGGTCACCAAAACCCCAGCGGCCGAACCTGACCAGTCAGAACGCCTCACACGACGCTTTGGGAATAGTCCGTCATTCACCCCGGTCCGTAGAATTATCTCATTGCTAAACTCAAACGAACACGATTTGGCACAAAAGACCGGAAACCAGTTTTCCCCCACTTTTATGCTCGCAATCATGTTGCGACCCTGAACCGCTTTATTGTCAGTCATTTTGCAAATATTTGAATGAATGCCCAGTATAAACCTTCGGAATTGTAGAGTCCAAAACCTCAATAAAAACCCCATTCCATTCGCACAAATCGGGGTCCTGATCAAAATGCAGCAACTTGAACTTTTTGTTGTTAGTTGCCGGGTGATTGTCCATAAGAAAATATGAGTGCATCAAATCGGGCAAATCGTAGCGGTCCAATGAGTCCAAAACATAGGTGTCAAGTCCATCAATTGTGCCCTCAAAGATACTAAAAACCCTATTAAATTGATTCCAAACGGCTTCCGATTGGATTTGTCCGTAAGGCTTAATATATCCCGAATCGGGTGGGCCATCTGGGAAAACCGCCCCATTGTAAAAACCCTCGGTTAACCCATACCGATTAGTGGAAATGTCATAGGATATGGCCGTTTCCGCAATCGTGTTTGTTGTCAAATATATTGAGGTGATGTTCACCAAGGAATTGTATGCCGTACTTATTACAAATGCGTTGTTTGTATTATTGTAAGTAGTTCCTGAAATAATCAAATTTAACCCCTCTTTGAATAGCCAAGTCCAATATCCTGACAATTGAAAATAATTGCCAGTAGCAAAAATGGCCGGGGTGATAGTCCCATTCATTATTGAATAATCACCAATAACTTTTTGCAAACATCCTTTGAATGCCAATTTTGGGCCATCTGAAATGTAAACCTGCTCGTCACGGCTTGCCTTGTAGTCACCGGATTGTTCAATTTTATTTTCTAACCCAGTAAAGGCACCATAAGCCCCATTAATTTGCCCAATATATTCAAACCTTAAATTGTTTAACCTCAAATCATTGGATGCAAATGAAACATCATTGCCCCAATGGAAAATGATATACAACTTGCCATCAACTGGAATTTCTTGAACATTTTCAATTGTTATGGTTCGAAATTCGGTGTTTGTATATATACCAAAATTCTCATTGATTTGAAGCAGTTTATAATTTGTTGACCAGTTTGCATTTGACAAATACCATTGCATTTGCAAATCTTGATTTGCCGGGAATGTCAATGATGTTGTTGCCACACCACTTGGGTCATCCAAAAACCAATAAGTTCCATCATTGCCTTCCAATAGTATTGAGGCGACAAATAAATTGCCCGTTCCCAAACCAAGGTTTTGACCAAAAGCAAAATCCCAAGACAAAGTAAATCTGTCACCAAATGCAACATCAATTCCTTCTGATTTTACTACCAATGCTTCAGGTGGATTGGTAGGCCAGTTCACAACAACATATCTGAACGCCTCACGATTGAATCCCTCAAACAACCTTTTAATCCACAAATCACCGCTTGACAATTGGTTAAATGTAGGGGGGCTTCCTTTCAGCAAATCCCAACAATCCAATTTGTATTTTTTTTGTGTGTAGGTTTCAAAGTTAATCACCTCATCTGGCAAATCTTCTATGAAATCACCACGCTCAAAATTACTATTGCAAGGCAATTCTTGTGGTTGCTCAAACTGATATTCATGTCGTACAAACTTATATGGCCGTTGCAAACTCACTTGAGTATCGTCATTCATGAACCCCATTTGGTATAGGTTCATGTCCGATCCAATCAATTTGTTGTATTCAACCTCTGGAAGTTGGTTGGCAATTGTTCCATCCGCATTGAAACGGATTTGAATTGAACTTTGTGCGTCAAATTCATCAATGGCACGAATGTACCATTCATCTTTTTGCTGGCTCAACTCACAATACTCGCCCAATATCTTTTCAAGGACCGTAAAACAATCATTAAATTGATCAATGGATGACATAAATGTTCGGGCATCCAAATAGATCGTGTTATACATATGCCCCAAATAGTCGGTTGATTGCGTTGACTCTTTAACATTCATCTCTGCAATCAATGTCTTGTCCAATCCCGTTTTTGCTAAACACCCGGCAATATAATCAGCCAACCGATGAGGCCCACTGAATCTGTTCCCGTTATAATCGGTTAACGGCAAATCCTTGAGAAACCCAAGGCCATCCGTTGCCGTTAATACCAAAACATTCGGATCAGGCTGGAAATCTTGCCGCAAATCACTAATTGATAACCACCCCTCAAATATCACATTTGAAGTGTAATTCATGCAAATTTGTACCTTGTACTGATTGTCCCCACCCGAACCAAAAGTTATGATGTTAATGTTCGGATTGGTATGCAAACGGATTTCGCATGACTTTGACCGGACTGGTGTGAATTTATCTTCGTTATTATCCACCACCCGAATGGTCACCGGATTGTCGGCCAAATCAATGTCAATCTGTTCATCTGACGCATCGGTTTGGTCAATGATTAGCACAATCACGTTTTGCTCCAGACCGGTATTGTCCGAATACAAAACTTGACTGTTCGTAAACTCTCCCCGGTAGGTTTTAGGCATTCACACGGTTTTGGCTGCGTTGTGTTCTCGCAGATGCTAACAAAATGTCGTTACCCCTTATAATTGTCCGACCACCACCGCCACCCATCGCAAAGGCTGGACGGCCAGTAAATGATGACATTCTATTATTCGGAATTATTGATCCACCAACGGATGGGACAAATAACTCCGGACCTCTTTCACCGACAATGTAAGGAGTGTTTCCAGTAACTGGTCCACCCTTTTCACGGCCTTCAATTCCTTTGCTCAATGCCCCACGGATTGCAGAACCGACCGCAATCAATCCAACACCAGCGGCCACCATTGCAATTGGATTTGAAAATAGTGTTTTCAATGCATCTTTAGTAACTTTTGCAGCAATACCCAAAGTCACTAATTGTTTACCAAGTGCAACAATAGCACCTGAAATTGCAGTAACAAATGATTGAAATACATTTTTGATTTCACCACCACTAAATGCAGCACCCAATGCCTCACCAATTGAAAATAAACCCTCTAATTTTATGGAATTGATGGCTTCATTTACTGCTTGTGCTCCATCCTTCCCAAGTTTTATTGCTGCTTCAATTGCCGTTTGAATATTTCTTGCTTGCAATGCCTCTGGTGTCAAAATGAAACCAGTTGTCAACACCTTATTTCGGCCATCAATAAATGCTTGGCCTAAAATCGCCCCATCTTTTTCAGCTTGCTTTTCTGCTTCTGACATACCACCGCCATCGGTCAATGGTGGCATTTCAATTTTATCTGCTTTGATAATTGGAGTTACATTGAACTCCAATTTTGCACCTTTAAAGCGTGCAATGAAATCTTTGGCAATTTGTTCTTGTTGTGCTTTTGTTTGTGTTTCTGAAAATTCTGGAACAACTGCTCCAATTTTAGCCAATTCTTTGGCAAGTGCTTTTGCCCTTGTTATTAAATTGTCACTGTCTTTTGAGGTGTTTTTGATATTTGTATCAAGATCAGAAAATTCAGTTGTCAACGACATAAGTGGTTGCAATTGATTTTTCAAATCTTGAGTCAATTGCTTAACCAGTACATCGTAAATGTTGACGGACCTAATTGCTTGATCTTGTACAACCTTTTGGTTTTGTAGTGCAATTGTTCCATCCCTTACAATGCCAGCCTCTTCCTCTTTACTTTTTACATATCTGTCAAACTTTGATTGGGCTGATTCATTAGGCTTTGCCGCATTTTGCTGCTTTTTGTACGCTTCCGCTGCATCATCTACTGCTTTTTTCTCTTTTAATCGTAAAGCAATGATTTCTTTGGCCGTTTCAGCAACTAATTGCTCAATTTGTGCTTGCGATCCTTTTACAACCGCTTGACGCAATAAACTTTCAGTAATTGTATCGTATGCGGCAGCTAAATTGTTGGCAGTTATTTTTTCCTTTTCAAGACCCGGCAAGTATTTGCCATATTGGTCATTCAAGGCTTGCAATGCCTTTTTGCGATTCTCATAACTCGCATTCACATTGCCAGCAATTCCAACAAGAGAGGTCAATTTGACCAATTCATTGGCAACACCTTCGGCCAGTTTCTTTGAGTTTTCTTCTGCCTCTTTTGATGCTTTACTTGCCCCAAATAATGAATCACCGAATTTTAGAAACAATGAAGACGCAACCGCCACGGCAATACCAATCCCAGCCGGACCGCTTAATGTACCAAGCAAAGCCCTCAAAGCCCCACCAGTTGACCCGGTTGCAGTTTTTAGTCGGCCAAACGATTCAACAAGTGGATTCAGGTTGTTTGCAATCGCATTGAATCCGTATGGGGCATCTTGAGCAATACGGGAAAGGTCACTCAGTGACTGGGTGGCCTTGGCACTATTTGCGGAAGTTTTATTTAATGCCTCCCCAGTTGCCTTTTGTATTTTGTTTAGTTCGGCTTGCTTTTTGGCAATGGTGTCAAGTGCAAATGCGTAGAATTTCTCAGATTTTGTGTCGGCTAATTTAGCACGCAACACCGCAATGCCGTCTTGCAATTGTTTGGCCCGTTCAGTAACAAGACCAAGACCTTGGACGGCTTCATTTACGTTTGCACCTATATTGACCGATAAATCAACCGCCATTGTTTTGTTTTTTTAGCCTCACCAATTCGTCACGCTCACGCTTCATCTTCAGGGCGTTTTTGATCTGATCCCGTGACATTTCCGTTTGCTCGTCAAGTTGCCATGCTTCCATGACAAACCTCGCCCCTTGCCCCTTCCCGACAAACGATTCACAAATCAGTGCCGTTTGAAATCTCAATAGTTGGCTTTCAATTTTTACCTTCTCAATATATCCCTTGCGGAGTAGGTAGTAATCCTCCACCTCAAAGTCATAGAATTGATCAGGCAAAACCCCAATTTGACCGAATGCCTCGGCCCTCATTTGATCCCAAGTCAGGGGTTTTCCACTTGGGCTGGGGCTTCCCCCATTTCCTTCGGCTTTTGAGCATCCACGAACTTGTTGATTAACTCCGCCGCATCCATGTCGGTCATTTCACCGACCCAAGTTTGGCACTGGTCAATTGTCACCAAATCAGTCGCTTTCGTGACCTTTTTGTGGCAATTTATCCCGGCAAAAACAATCCCGACAATGAAGTCGAATTGCTTGGCTGGGTTGCTAATCAACTCCCCCATTTGGAGGGGATCGGTGGTTGTGGCCTCCCCGAAAAACTTGGAAAACCACAACCGTCCGAAATCCAATGTTTGCTCTATTCCTCCGATGTTGTGCTGCGTTTGTTTCATGAATTATGATTGTGGTGTGATGTCAATGTCACCATCAATTTCGATGGTCATTGTGAATTTAGCAGTTTGACCGCTTGTGTTTTGCTGACCGAGGGCAGCAATCCAACCGTAGCCACCATGGTAGATGTCATTAGCTGAATCAGTCAAATGCCAGTACTTTTGAGTGTTGTTTTGATACAAAGCCTGAAAGTCATTGTAAGACGCCTCGCCAGCATCTGGGGCAACATCAACAACGGCATTCAATGTGAATCGGTTGTTTGCTGGACCCATAGATTTCAAAACACCGCAGTTAGTTTCATCACTTACCACGTTGCGGCTTCCGTCAAACGATCCCTCGCTTTGACAAACGGCCGACTTTTTTGCGCCTCCGGGGGTGTCACTGTACTCAATGAACATCACTGATCCGGAAATTGTTGTTGGAGCAGACATTTTTTAGTTTTTATTTTTGATTAAGAAAATGCTCGTATCTTTTAATGACGCGGAAGATTTTTGTGCTTCCATCGTCTTCATATAGTTCGTCTTCGCTTTGAAGTGTTATTTGAGTGATTTGGTGATTTGTCAAAGTTATTCCAAAAGTATTTGGACTCAACAAAATCAAGTCGCTAATTTCTTGAGCCACTTGGTAGGCCGTCACTGAATTTCCAATGGTTGGGTTCTTGCAGTTAATCTCAACCACAATGACCGCAGACCGAAAAAAACCACTATTGGTGATTCCAGTGTCCGTTGACCCCTCTGCCCGGATCAAAACATAATTAGTGATCTGATTGATGGGAACGGAGTCCTTGTAAACGGGCAAACTAATCCCATTGAGGAGTTTGAACCATTCGGTTTTTAAATCATATAGAACCTCACTGTATGCCACTAAAAATTGCGTTTAGTCGTTTGAAAAGATTGGTCCGAACCGTTGCAACGTGTTTGTAGAAAAACGGCTTTGGCGAGATACCATTTCGATAAATTGACCGGGCAATCAAAAAGGCTACCCCGTCTGCCTTTTCTTTGGTGGCTATTTGCTTTCGAATTACCCACCCTTTAATGGCTTCAATAAGTGACAATGACCCGGTCCCTTTTAGGCCCTTAAATTGGCTCGCAACGTCCTCCAGACCAGCCGGGACAACCGCCTTGCTTTTGGTCCCAAACTCAATAAATGGGGCGTAAAATGTCCCCACAAACACCTCATAGTTGAAGTCATCCGTTTTGCGGTAGTCAATGGATTGCTGAAGCGTCCCACGATCGCCACCGTTGTTTGAGGCCGACCGCTTTGCCAATGACACAAACTCCATGGCAGATGCCTCAAGTTCACCAGACACCTCGTACTGAATCGACTTTTTAGCTGACTCAATTTGGGTCTTGAATTCGTCCAATCCTATGGTATTGACTTGGATCAAGTGATTTGCCAATTTCGTGAGGTCAGTGTGGTATAGTTAGCCAAACTCATAATGTTCAACAATCCACCCGTCTGGGCTCGGATTGCAAGCGTTCCGTTGTTCACATTATTGTCAACCAAATGCTGCATAATTTCGTCCGCAGCGTTTAGGTCTAAATTGTTGAAGGCCAATTGCAATTTGTTGACATTTGCCGGAACCACAAAGGATGTGGTCAATCCACCCACAATACTCAAATCTGTGATTGTGCTGGGTAGGTTATCCGGTGCCGTTGCAATTTGTCCCCCATTCATCAAAAAGTTGAATCGGTCAACATTCGGAGTAAAATAAAAGTCCATGTATGATGCCCCAAATACGTTGAAGTCATAAACACTGGCTGCCAAATCACTCCTTGGATATTGCAAATTGACCGCATTTGGCCATCTCAAAATATATGTATGGCTGCAAATGATTTGAAAATAAAGGGAACTATTCAATTGGAATCTTGAATATGCCCCACTCGGAACCGCTGGCACCCCATCCCCGTAAGTCAAACCGGGGAAATCTGCGGAAGTGCCACCATTTCCACCGCCTCCTGGTGTTCCGTCAGGAAAAACCGTGTTGTTGGTTGTCAGTGTGTTGTAAGTTCCAGTTGCAGTGATTAACACATTGAAACGCTTTTCATTGATGCGTTCAATGTTAGATATTTCATAGACCTTGCCAAAATACTGAATGATCCATTCGGTGGTCAGGACCATGTCAGGGCGAAATCTTACTTTGAATCGTTTTGTGTCTTGCAAATTGGTTTTGCCATTTTGCAAAGTAGAACCACCCCCAACGCTTTCGACCTCGGCCCATAGCGTGAAAATCAGTTCGGTGTCCTCAAGCATATCCCCATTCTCATCCTGAACATTGGATATCTTGAAAATCTTGATTGGTTTATATGTGCCTATCCCAGCCAAGTCATTGTTGTTTTGTAGGTTGATGCGAGCATTGTCGCTTCCTTGCTTATTCCGTCAACATTAACATCACCCCGGTTTTCATAACGGTAGGCAATCTCCTTGAGCATTGCGTCCTTTAATCGCTTGGGCAATGTTATATATCCAGCCTCATAAAGCATGACCAAATTGCCATACTCTGGGGTCTTCAAAATACGTTTGTTTGAACTTGTTGTGTATTCAAGTTCATCGGTTGCAAGTGACTCACCTTGTGGGTGTAGTTCCAAAATGTCAATAACTGGCCCAAATGGAATTTCAAAGTTCCAAGCATAGTTAT
>OCVQ010002165.1_pt1 | contig 13473 bp, 22 predicted proteins | sample 1539061 | NCBI WGS metagenome assembly OCVQ01 (sample SAMEA3355526, study PRJEB22509) | marine metagenome | biome: marine; feature: river plume; material: water | place: USA | collected 2010-08-08 | depth 0.5 m | reverse complement strand
GTTTGGCCCAACCCCTCCCATGGACTCTGGTTCAGTCTAGGTAGAGGTTTCGATGATCGGGCAGGCAGACCGCAGCGTTGGACTGGACATGAACAATCCGCTCGCAAGCACTCGCCAGCAATACTTCGTTAGCAAGTTCCTAGACCACGTCCGTGAGGTGTTGAACACCGCATGGAAGCTGTACCAACGAATGGGGCCGGACGAGGTGTTCTTCCAAGTGACGGGAAACCCAAACCCGCAGGTGATGAGCAAAGGTTCTCCCGACGAAAACTTCTACATAACTGTCAACTTTGACTCCCAGTCGAACGACCCAGACACCGCTGAAACACAGCTCAAGAACATGGTGTCTCTCGTCCAGCTCGACCGCAACGGCATCATGGATGTGAACAAGCTGCTTGAGTTCACGGCATCCAGCATCAACCCGATCTTCGCTGACTATGTTTTGCAACCCGCCGAGGAAGCCCAGCAGAAGGTCATGAAGAACGTCACGGACGACCTAGCCAAGATCTTTGCAGGCATCGAAGTGCCAGCGCAACCGAATGGCGCACAGATCGCCATGCAGCTCGTACAGGCGTATGTCCAGCAACCAGATGTCGCACAACGCGCACAATCGGACGAGGCATTCGCGGCACGTCTTCAGAAGTACGCCGAGCAGTATCAGTTCCAGCTTCAACAAGCCCAGAACGCCGAGATCGGTCGCATTGGTACAGCACCCGCCGAGATGGGTGGAACGCCAACCCAAGGCATGCAGCAGTAATGGAAAAGCGATTCAAAAAGGTAGTCACCAACCCAGAGACGGGTCGCAAGAAGACCGTGCGCTTTGGGCAGGCGGGTAAGTCCGCTGACGGCAAGGATCGCATCCGCCCCGGCACGAAGAAGGGTGATGCGTACTGCGCTCGTTCTGCCAAGATCAAGGGTGATTGGAAGTCCGACCCTAACTCACCAAACAACCTTTCACGCCGAAAATGGAAGTGCAAGGGTAGCAAGTCGATGAAGTAACTCTATGAAGAAACCAACAACTAAAGCAGGTAAACAAGCCAAGGTCGCAAAGGTCATGGGCGAGTACAAGGCAGGCACTCTGCACGCTGGTCGCAACCCTAAAGGTCCAAAGAAAGCACCGATGGCAAAGAGCCGCAAGCAGGCAATCGCAATCGCCATGTCCGAGGCTGGAATGAAGAAACGCAAGTAATCTATGAAAAGTAAAACTAATGGCTGCGGCCACAACGGAAACGGAAACGGAAAGAAAAAGGGCAAAGGCTATGTCGAGATCGAGATAAAGATGGAGCGCATGCCAAAGAAAAAGGCCAAGAAGAAGTAACTTTCAAAGCAACCAATGACACCACTACCAAAACCAACAATACAGCAGTCCATCGAAGCACTCTCCGACCGCGATGAGTTCAAGGCACTTGTCCAGTTCGTGCGCGACGAGCGTGAGCGTTTCTTTGGAGACCTTCGCCAGTGCATGGACAACCAAGAAGTCATGAAGGTCGTGGGAAGCGTCTCCACGCTGGATGAACTACTGACACTAATCTCCCCACAACCCGAATAACACATTAACACTATGATGAATCGACAAGGCCTGAACAAGGCAATCTCCAACAAGATGCAGTCAATGGGCGGCATGAATGCCCCTCAACGCATGGGTGGGCAATCTGCCTATAACGCACCTCGTCCACCTATGGGTATGCAAACCAGACCACCCGTCATTGCTAACAAGGCGCGTGGCACGATGTCTTCGTCTACCTACAAGCCTATGGGCGGCATGTGATGTCCACATGTGTTAACCGCTAGCTTGACACTGGTTAACTCCCAAACTACATTCCAGCAGGAAGCTTGTTTTGTGCTTCTTGTTTCATTGTTTCATTGGTTTCACCCTTGGTAGGTTCAATCCCTATCAAGGGTGTTTGCTTTTTAGCTATTAAGCGTTACTTCATAACTGCGGGAATATAGGACAATTAGGACGGTTTCCGTACCTTTTTTGATACATTAGCACATACCCCAACTCCCGGCTGAGGAGGAAGGCTCGTAGGCTACTTGAAGTATTCTTTTTTCTTTTGCTTTTGAAGTTGATGATTGAGTGCTGACATCTTCCGTATGCCATCTTGAGCTGGAGTCCAATGCTTGTACTTGGCTACCATCCTCTTTACTTCATCGCAAGAAAGCCGGAACCATTCTCCAGACTCATGTCTAGAAATACAAAATGAGTGGAGGCAACGCTCCTTTAACTTGCTGCCGAGCATTGTAGCTTCAACCCGCAGAAGCAACGGGTAACCAGTTTTTAAACCCTGCACCCTAGTATCAAGTGTTTTTGGACTTTTGGTGAATCCAATTTTTACCATCATGCTGTCAGCGGCCCGAATTACATAAATCATATATTTGAATTTAATTTTATTCTAGGCAATACCCCCCCTCCCCCCATTGGAATTAAATCCAACAGTGGAAAGAGGGTGACCCTCATCGCCTTGTTTTTATTCCCGCGACGATTTAACCCCTAGGAATCTGTTGCCGCTGGCTTTTGTGTCAGTATGCGGGTTGGAACTGAGCTGGCTTACCTTTGCCAAAAACAAAGGGCTAGCACGGGGAAGTGAGGAACCCGTGCCAGCCCTAGATCCAGTGTTTTAATCTGGAGGGGTGAATGGTGACGATAAGCCTCACTTCCCGTCAAGGCGAATCCTAGCTGGGGTTCTGACTCAAGTCAACATCCAAACCAATCACAATTTGTGATCTCGCCATATGTGGCGATACAAGGCCTTTACGCCAAACTACTCGCCATTCGTGACGAGAAATCAATACAAATTTTGCGTCAAGTTTTGTGACAAAAAGTACCCAGTATTTGTCACAGATTCGTCAGAAAAACTACACATTGTTTCTTACATATAGCTGTCCACACCTATCCACACCTATACGCCCCCATTGTTGACTTATATTAACTCCCTCCACATTGCTAGGTCATCGCCGCCGCCGGGCGTTAACTGGTGTCAAAAACATGAATGTGCAATCCGAGGCTACAGAGGAAGCCAAAAATCCCTCGTCTAACATATCTTTTGATGATTATATCAATCGAAGGAGTCAGGAAATCTCTGAACCAGAAGCCGAGGCTGCTGAACCAGAGGATGAATCTTGGGAGGAAACGGAAGAGTCTCTGGAGCCAGAGGCAGTTTCCGACGAACCAGATGAGTCCGACGAGGAAGTAGAAGAGGAAGAAGGCGAAGAGGAACAGGAAATAGACTTGTTGTCGCTAAACCCCGAACAACTTCAAGCTTTAGCCAAAAAGAGCCGCAGCAGGTTGCTCCACCGAGTAGGTGAGCTTACCGCGCAAAAAAAAGCTCTTGAGGAAAAGCTAAGTTCTCAGGCCCAAACGAAACCACTACCAGTCATCCCGCAGGAAGAGAACCCATTCAGAGACATTGATTCTGTGGAGGGTCTTCAGTCCAAGTTCGCGGAGCTGGAGAAGGTCGCGCAGGAAACCGACAATATCCTTGAGGAACACGAAGACTACGGTGCTGAAGACATCATCGTCGTGGGAGACAAGGAGTTTACTAAAAAGGAGATCCGTCGAGCTAACCGCAATGCGCGGGAAGCTATGGCAAAATACCTCCCAGCCCAACACGCGGAACTCGCCAAGCGAGGACAACGTGTGCAGGCGCGGGAACACTTCACGGGGTTGATCCCGCAGGAAGTGCCAGAGGTTGCCGACGAGGAATCTGACATTGGTAAACAATACAAGGCACTCCTAGCTGACCCACTCGTTGAGCTGGTTAACCTGCATGTTCCAGACCTTGGGCCGCAACTCCCATACATTCTAGCACACGCAGTCCGATCCATTCACCGCAGTCAGAAGTCCAAAGTAGCAGTAAAAGCAGCGGGAACAATCTCCAAGGCCAAAGTGCCGGGAACCCCGTATGGTGCTGGAGCAGCCAAGTCTGGACCAAAGACAGCGAAGAAGAGTGCCGATCAAGCCTATCAAAGGTTTCAATCGTCAACATCCGTTGATGACTGGGTTGCCGCCAGAGTTGCAAAAATGCAATAACTTCTAACTATTTAATACTATGCCTATTAGTACATCATATCAACCAAATGCGCCCCAAGCCCGTTCGGGTCAAGGTTCCGCAATTTCCAACCGCGAGGATCTCAGCAACGAGCTTGCTATCCTGGCCGCAGAAGAAACCCCAATCCTTTCGCTCGCGTCGAAGGGCAAGGCTTCCAGCACCTACACTGAGTGGACTGTTGACAGCTTGGCCGCTCCCGTGACCGTTGGTGTTTCGGAAGGTTCTGACGTTACCTCGTTCTCCGACCAGTTCGCTGATCGCGCTCGTTTGGGTAACTACACGCAGCTCATGAGACGAGATTTCCTAGTCTCCAACTTGCAACAAGCCGTCACGAGCGTTGGTCCTGCCAACATCGCCCAAGCGGAAGCTAAGGCAATGCGTAGCATCAAACGTGACATCGAAGCAACCATCGCATCCGACAACGAAATGACTGTCGAAAACGGTGCTGGTACTCCCTACGGCATGCGTGGTCTTGGTAAGTGGATTCAGTCTGGCGCACAAGGCACGAACCCTGTTCCTGAGGCTTATCGCACTCCGACTGGTTCGATCCTGACTGCTGCTCCTACCGAAACAACCTTCAATGGTATGATCGGTTCGATCTTCAGCAAAAATGGTGAAATGAACTCGCTCACGCTGGTTGCCGATGTTGCCCTTCGTCGGGTGATCAGCGGTTTCACCCGCGCACAATCCGTTACCTCAAACAACGTTTACCATGTCAATCAAGATGCTACCAGCAAGCAAATCACGCTCGCTGTTAACGTGTACGATTCCGACTTTGGTGTGGTGAAGATCGTTAACGCCAACCCAGCTTGTATGCCAGTTACCACTGGCGGCATTGGTTACGTCCTCAACCCGAAATATCTTGGCTTTAACACCCTCATCCCGATGGGTGCTACCCGCCTTGAGAACCAAGGTGGTGGCGAGCGTGGCTACATCGACGTTGCTGGTACGCTTGTTGTCAAGCATCCGCAAGCTCACGGCAAGATCGCTTATTCCTAATCTCAACCCATAACTAGAAAGAAAGAATAAGAATATGAAAGTTGCACAACAAGAGCGTTTCAACGGTTTCACCGACATTTACAAGCTCACTGCCGCCGAGATCACCTCGCTTGGCACTGGAGCACAAAAGACTATCGCCATCCTGCCTCCGGGCGGTATCGTGACTTCTGCTGCTGTGTTTGAGCAAGTGAATTTTGCTGGCACCTCCACCGACCTCCTCCTCGATGTCGGAACCACCACCGCTGATCCAAACGAGTACATCGACTCACTCGACCTCGACGGACTCACCAAGGCCGCATTCAACACTGGTGCCTCGTTCACCGTTGGTGGCGATGCCAACACTGGCAATGGTGTGGTTAACAACAGCGCATCTGCACTGCCCATCGTGATCGAAGCCAACTTCACGGGAACCGTGACTGCTGGTGAGTGGCTTATTGCCCTTACGATCCTCGATCCCGGCAAGCTTGCCTCGAACGCCTAAACCCTAATCGGGGTGGGAGGAATTAAAACCCCCTCCCGCCCCTTTTCTCTTACCAATGATCTGCGAAGACGCACTCACTGATGCACTCGTTAAAGAGCTTTGCTCTGGACGTGCGCTGAAGGAGGCAATGCAAAACAAACGTGAAATAGCCGCATCCGCTGAAGCACGTATGATGAAGGATGCGAAATCACCGCTAGGGAAACCCGTGGGGGCAATTCCACAGCATGAATATTTTCTTTTAGCTAACAAGTACGGGATAGAGTGCTGGGACGACCGTGGGTTTGTCCGTGACTTCTTCAAGTCTCAATCTCATCTTAGAGCAGGACATATCTAATGCAGACCAGAACCTACGCCGACCTATTTGCGCTCGTCCAGTCACTCTGCGGCGTGGTATTCGCCATTGGTGAAACTGGACGCATTAAGGCACTCATTAACCGCAGGGCATTGCGTGCGTATCGTTCTACAAACTATTGGCCTAGGTTCCTGAAGATTGGAGAACCCCGTTATTTCTCATCAGATCCAGTCGCCGCAACTGCCATTGTCGCTGGTGTTTCTTACTTTATCGACACCGTTGGTGACACAGACTTTATAGCCATTGGTGCTGACAGCAATGACGTTGGCGTGTATTTTGTGGCAACTGCCGCTGGCACTGGAACTGGTACAGCCCGACCAGCACTTGGTTACATTCCATTTGCCGAAACTGGCAAGGATTCCATCGACACGTTCCTGCGAGTCCATCGTCAGCAACCATACGTTGTGGCCTCCGTGCAGGAGTACGACATGATGATCACCACTACTGGTGCGACAATCATCACTGGCAATCTTAATCCAGCTAATGCCTTTGTGACGTACAAGGCACAGCTTAACGACACCTATGGTGATGGTGCTGGAGAGACATCTGCTATCCCAGCAGAGTGGTATCAGTACCTTGCTCACGGCACATACGCCGACTACCTCCGGGCTGAAGGCCAGCAAGAAAAGGCAGCACTTGCAGACCAAGAGGCTGATGCGCTTCTTACGGAAGAACTTATCCGCATCGACGAGCAACACACCCTCCAGATTGTTGCCAATCGCGTGTTCACCAACGCTAACATGCAGAATAGATACTAATTATGAACGCACTAGCACTAGCAGTCTCAATGGTAAGCTCAGTCCTTGACAGGGAGCCAGTTATGATCACCTACCTTGGTGATGCCATTACCGTTGATGGAGAAGCAATCACACTCAATTACTAAATACACCATGTCCTTTACTGAATTCCCAATCCCAAGCGTTGAGCTGAGTACTATTGCTCTGGACGCTCGCAACGCCATCAACGCGCTGGAGAACACCAATGCGGCACTAAACACCACAATCGCATCCGACCTCCCGGCTACCCTTGTTTCCCTTGGTGCGAGTGATGGAGAGAATGGTGCGTCTGACGCTGGAAAGCTTGCAAAGTTTGATGCCAATGGTGCGCTTGCGGTTAGCCAGTCCATCAACCTTTCTACTGCTGTTGGCTCCGTAGTTGACGCTGACGCAATTGGTATCTCTCAAGCGTCATCCGCAAACGCGAGCAAGAAGGCAACGCTGGCAACTCTGTGGTCTTGGGTGGTATCCAAGATCGGAGCAATCACCAGCATCAGCGCAGGTGGTGCATGGACTTTTGGTGGTCAAATGGAATTGAGCGCATCGCAAGCGGCATCTACTGCAAATAGCGCGGTAAGTGTTGCCATTGGTGACTCTCGCTACGGGACGGCATATGTTGGAATCAAGACGGAAAGCGTGTCATCCACCAACACTACTCCAATTAAACTAACGTCAGTAACCCTTCCTGTTGGAATGTATCAGATTGATTCCTGCATTGCCGCAACTTCCACATTGACTGGAAATGGTGGTTATATGTTTGGCTTGAGAGCAAGCTCGAACATTAGGATCACCCTATTTGAACAATACGGTTCTGATACTGGCAACACAACCAACTCCATCGCTGCTAGTGATTCAACCGCACTATCTCAAAGGGAGATAACAAGCACTTCGCTTTTGACTAACAAAATGCAACTTATGGGTCTTCTTGAGGTTCTCACAAACAATACCGAGGTTTCACTTGAGTTTAGCCAAAGTTCAGCTAGTGCTGTAGCTAACGCCACAAGGAAACGCTCTTATATCATCGCACGAAAAATCGCATAACAATTAAATCAACACATTATGAAAACTACCGCACTTGGTATCCTTACTATTGTCGCAACGCTTTCTAACGTTGGCATTCAAGTCCTTAAAGGTGGCGCACCAGATTTCGTTGGCGCATTCGCCGCTGTAACCGCAGGCATTGGCCTCATCAAGGCAAGGGACAACAAATGATCACGGATCATGCGCGTGACGCGGCACACGGGATTGTGGGCAGCGTAGCACCAGTTCTGGGGTTGATTACATCCATGCAGGATCAAGTCGAGTGGGGGTTGAGAATCACCTCCCTCGTCATAGGTATTATCGTGGGCTTGCTTTCTCTGCGGAAGTTGCTTAAAAAGCGTTGAGTAGGTCAAGGTGAGCTTGACCTGTGATAAACATAGGTCATGAATCACAACCAAATCGTAGAGCTACAGAAGCGCATAGGAGCCACTCCAGACGGGTTCTGGGGGCCAAAGTCCATATCAAGGTGCAAAGCCCACCTAAGGGCATTTATGCCCCTAGAACGCAACCCTTGGCCTAACTCTGACCAAGCAGCACTAACTGCCTTCTACGGAAAAGCGGGTGACGAGTCCCAGCTAGTTAGCCTTGTCGTGAGTGACCTAGGTGTACGCTATGACGGAAAGGATGTCCGCACAATCAGGTGTCACCACAAGGTCGCACCAAGCCTCCACAGGGTGCTGGAGCGCATTAGCAAGACACCTCACGCATGGGTGCTGAAGGAGTACGCTGGATGCTTTAACAATAGGCCCATGCGAGGCGGTTCCCTGCCATCCCTGCACGCCCGTGGTGCAGCCATTGACCTAGCTCCAAGCACCAATCAATTCCGTGAATCGTGGCCGAAGTCCGCAAATATGCCAATTGAAATAATGGAGGCGTTCGCTAAAGAGGGATGGTTGCCAGCGGGTGCTTTTTGGAGTTACGATGCACAGCACTTTCAGGCTACTCGGTAGCCATATCAAGTAAGTTGTGGCACTCGATACACACAGGAATTACATTGTATCGGTTTTCCCAATCGTACCCCATGTGGTGATGATAGTGTTTTGCTTGAGTACCGCAATTTGAGCATTGTAAATCAGACGCTCTTGGAATCCTTTTGAATCTCACCCTTTGATTTACCAATGCCCTAGCCCTAACCTTATCTGGACTTTGCTGTATGGCTTTTTTGTTGCGCTTTTTGGCTATAATAGCTCTTTTTTCTGGATTTTTTTTCACCCATTCCATTGCCATGTTTATCTTTTTTGATCGGTACTCTGCATCCGAACACCATTTTTTCATGTGATATTCGTGGTTGTATTTGTTGACGCAACACTTGCATTTGGATCTCCTTCCACAAAGACCCCTTTTTTGTTGACCGAATTGCTCTAGCGATTTAATCTCTTTACATGAAACACATTGTTTGGTATCCATGCGTAGATGGTAGCACAATCATGCAACAAGTCAACACCAAACAAGCTACGCGATGAACTTTCCCAAGCACATTCAAATCGGCGGACTGCGGGTAAAATTAGTTATTGTCGAAAATCTTGAGGATTTCGGTAGTTTTTCGCTTGACGATCTCACGATAGCACTTAGGAAGGGGAATACCAAGGACATGGTTGACACTCTACGACACGAAATGATGCACGCTGCTTTCGCTATTGGCGGGATTGGTCACTGCAAACCTTTCGAGGAAGTGGAAGAGGGTGTCGTGCGATGCTTGGACCACCTGTTCTTTCCCAGTTGGAACAGGTTGCTACAACAACAACCAACAAAACAATGACCTACAAAAAGTTCATGGTAGTCGCGGACAATCACGGCAACCTAATATGCGAGAAGGCACGCAAGAAGGCACTAGCTTTCGTTAAGACATGGAAGCCTGACTACAGGATTCACCTAGGTGATTTCATAGATTTGAGTCCCCTTAGGCGCGGAGCCTCTATTGAGGAGAAGGCAGACGGGATAGCAGACGATGTCCGTATGGGCATGGAGTTTTTGCGAGAATTCCAGCCCCATTACCTCACGATTGGGAACCATGACGATAGGTTAGCCCTACACAGCACACACTGCGCTGACGGCATGCTGCGCGAGCGATGCACCGAATACTGGCACACGCTGGAGGACGAGTTCAAGAAGCTGAAAATAAAGACCTGTCCTTACCATGTATCACGCTACTTGCGGCTTCCAGAGGGTGGACCGAAATTGATACACGGTTTCAAGTCATCCATCCACGCAGCCAAGGCACACTTTGACGGGTGGGGTAGTGTAATCCACGGTCACGTACACTCTCCAGCCACCTATCACGCTCGCCATTTGGACGGTGGTATGGCATTCAGCGTTGGGTGTCTCGCTGACATCGACCAGATGACCTATGCGGACCGCTATCAAGCCAAGCATGGATGGCGGCAGGGCTTCCTATTTGGCCTAATCAACACCAAGACGGGTTCGTGGCAGGCGTGGCACGCAACAAACGAGGATGGCGTATGGGTCAGTCCTCATGGAATTCTGTGATCATCCAACTTTTAATCCAACTTTACAACCAACCAAACCAAATGAAACCAATGAGAACAAAAGCAGAAGTAGCACTAAGCGCACTAGAACAAGCCATCCTCCTAACTGGAGCAGCAGAGCAACGTAGAGACGACGAGTTCACCGTGCAGGAGTACGCCGAAAAAATCAACATGGGCATCCATGCATCTAGGCGCATGCTTAACGATGCGGTTAAGGCAGGTAAGATTAACGTCCGTAAGACGACGAGGCATTTTTACTACTCCATTGCCTAGAATGTATGTCATTTGAGCAAATCATTGTCCTAGCCGCTATGTGCTTGTACACTGCGGCTGGGGCAAGCTACGCCATCAAGGGTGACGCGCCGTGGGCGTTGGTTTACTTATCGTATGCCGCCGAAAATGCAGGGTTGATCTGGGCAGACATTAACAGATGACCGACGAGGACTGGGAGTTTGACGAAGCACGCAGGCTCATGCGTAAGTGTAGCTGCAAAAAGCCTGACAACGAGTTGCGTTATGAGCCGGGTGTGACTTACATAATTTGCGCGTGCGACACCAAAAGTCCACGATCATTCATGGCAGACTGGCATCCAAAACAAGTCGTAAGACATTGGAATGCAACTGGTTACATCTCCCTGCAAAAAAAATATTGACCGCAAGTCTGAATTGCTGTTTTGTATCCACATCTGATCACATGGTCAGACAACCAATAGAACAAACAATGAACCTAGAACATACAACAGCAGGGCTGAACAAAGCCCTAGCACAAGCCCAGTCCGAAGTGGAAAACGCTACCAAGGGTAGCATCAACCCCCACTTTAAGAATCGCTATGCCGACCTTGCCGAGGTACTCAACACAGTCCGACCTGTGTTTGCCTCGCATGGTCTGTCTATCGTCCAAAGCACCTCTTACGATGGAAGCTTGGTATCGGTTACTACAACCATCCTCCATGCCGAGGGTGGTTATATCTCGTCCACGGCATCATGCGTTCCAGCTAAAGCGGACGCGCAGGGTGTTGGAGCAAGCACAACCTACCTCCGTAGGTATGCCCTCGCCGCGATGACTGGCATTGCTCAGGAGGACGATGACGGGCAATCTGCGGCTCACAACAAGCCTGCGGCTCCAGCGACCAAGGAGGACATCTCCAGCCTCAAGACCCGCATGGAGGGGCTAGGCGTGGACGAGGAGGCGTTTCTAAAGTACCTCGCGGTGAAGTCACTCAGCGAGCTTACCAAGCCTGCTGTGACCAAGGCTAACGCCTCGCTGGATGCCAAGGCCAAGAAGCTGGGAGGTGCTGCATGAACGCAAATGCTTACTACGCACAACTTGCCGCCGAGGCTGCTGCCGCCGAGCAAAGACGCAAGAAGTTAGTCGAGGCTCAAGTGAAACCCAAACCAGTAGACACCTCCCGCCGCCGAGTCATTGGCTACAACGGGTATGGTCAAGTCAAACGCAACGGACAAATCTTCAGAACACACTCAGGACGCTAATATGAAAATCATCGAAGGAATGGGTTCCGAATACTACACCCACACAGCAACTCCAACCAACCTCCAAGGACCAGTCAGTAAAAGCCTGCTCTGGGACTTCCAGCGCAGCCCATACAAGTGGTTCCACGGTCGAAGGGAGAAGGAGTCAACCCCCGCCATGCGGACTGGTACTCTGTACCACACTGCCTGCCTTGAGCCTCACAAGCTGGAGACAGAGTACATTGTAAGCCCCTACACCGACTTCAGAACCAAAGAGGCTAGGGAGTGGCGAGACAGCATGACAGGCATTCAAGTTATCACGGCAGACGAATACATTCGTGCAGAGTCAGCGGGTTATGCTTTTCGCAAAAATCCTGCAATCGAACACCTACCAGACTACCGCACAGAGGTTGCTGTGTTTGCCGAGGTTTTCGGCACATCCTGCAAGTGCATGATCGACTTGGTTCCAGACGCTGGAACATCCTTGATTGATCTGAAAACAACTCAGTCGATTGAATCGGTTGAGCAACTCACATCGCTAATTATCAATCGCGGTTACCACTGGCAAGCTGCCTTGTATTGTGATTTGTGGCACATTGCATCTGGCGAGGATCGCAAGGAGTTCATGTTCGTGTTCATGGAGGTTGATCGTCCGTTTGAGATGGCAACCGTCCTGCTCGACGAGGACTTTATTAAGTTAGGCCGCGAGGGTTACATGCAGGCACTAGCCAAGTGGAACCAGTGCGTGCAGACCAAAACATTCCCTCCAGCCATAGATGGCATTCAAACAATCTCCCCCCCAAAATGGGCAACAAAAACAAAGTAATAGCATGAGCAACTACGACAATACAAATACGGGCATTCTGTTCAAAAACGATGTTGGCGACAACACAAAACGTCCTGCCTACAAGGGCAAAATCGACGTTGACGGTAAAGAGTATCAACTAGCTGGGTGGCTCCGAGAGGGCAAGTCTGGTAAGTTCATCTCGCTGAAGATCGACGACAAGGCTGCGGCTAAACCTGCGGCTAAGGAAGAGACGGACGAAATTCCCTTTTAGTATAACTTCTTGAGTGATGGCAAGTTCCTTCATAATCCTCTGGCCCGGAGGTTCATCGCAGGGCAAATCACTTTCCATGAACTACATAACACGTACACTTAAATTTGGTGCAAAAACCAAGGTCAAGAATCCCGACATCATTCGTGAGGAGAAGGACTTGCGCTACGGCACACCTGTCTTTAATTCAAGGCAAATCAAGGGTGACTTCTACCGAGTTATACCTAGCAATGCCAACGAAGTAGCATATATCCGCAACCTAGAACATAGGGTGGACAAGTTCGCTCCAGCCAAGGGCAACGGCATCATCGTCCGCTGCTCTGCTATTGACCTAGTTGCGAATAACGAATAACAATCACCACCAGTGTGCAGGTGGGTTCTGTCCCTTGGCTCCGAGGGTTGCACGCAGGGCAAACATTTTACATGAAAGTCACACACGTTTCCGACCTAACTACCGACGAGCTATGCGCGGAGCTAGGTCACCGCATGTCCAAGAATAAGGCTATGAAAATCATAAGCGTGGTAGCTGACATATTTGGCGTACACCCAGCGCAGATATTCGCCTACGACAAGCAACCTGTACCATCGCAGGCTAGGACGCTGGCAATGGCACTGGTGAGCGAGGACCACACGCTGGCTGACACCGCTCGCATCTTCCAGCGCAAGAATCATACCACCGTCATCGCAGCCAAGGAGCGTGCTGACTTCCTTACCCGCAACGACGAGGTGTTCCGCGAGAAGGCAACCTTTGCGATCAAGAAACTG
>OCVQ010002163.1_pt1 | contig 13475 bp, 8 predicted proteins | sample 1539061 | NCBI WGS metagenome assembly OCVQ01 (sample SAMEA3355526, study PRJEB22509) | marine metagenome | biome: marine; feature: river plume; material: water | place: USA | collected 2010-08-08 | depth 0.5 m | reverse complement strand
TCTTCCGTGGATTTGATCCATTCCCAGATTGTCTTTTAGGTAAGATTTTAAATCCTCATTGATGTTCTCCAGATCAATATCATGATCCTTCTTTAACTCTTTTTTATAAGGCATTGAGGCATCAATTATACAGAGACCTAATTCAAGATTGAACTGGTCTTTATCTTTTGTATCTTCTATTGAAGACAAACATTCACAGTATTGGTATGTGATTTTAGTTAAATAATCTTGAGCGAAAAAGGAAGAGGTGCTAAAGATAATAAACAGTGTAATAAGGTGGAGGTTCATTTTTTTCATAATCGAATATAGTAAAAATGCACATATTCGCTGTATAGATGTATGCTTTTTTAATCTTAAAAACTAATATGTGCAATTTTTAAACTTCTTAAAATGTTGTAAAACAGATATTTAAATATTTATACCTAGTATTCTTAGGTATTTATTTTGTATACATAAGAATATTATGTATGTTTGTCTTATGTATTCATCAGAACTAATAAAAGGAACGTTAAAAACCATCGTGTTGAACCTGTTAAAAGAACAAGGTAAAATGTATGGTTACGAAATTACTCAAAGGGTAAAAGAACTAACAGGAGGTAAAATTCAAATTACGGAAGGAGCGTTGTATCCTACGTTGCATTCACTAGAAAAAAATGGTGAACTAGCAACGGAAAAAGAATTCTTGGGAAAACGAGTGCGGAAGTACTACACACTCACAGAACAAGGTCAAACTACAACGACCGAGAAAGTAAATGAGTTAACCGAATTCATGAAAACCATGAAGTTTTTGTTGGATTTAGAACCTCAACCAGGAAATGCGTAGCGTATCAGAAGAAGAAGTAGAGTTTATTTTATCTGACATTGAAGCACGTGGGGTTGTTCTCGAAGATCTGCGAGACAATCTACTAGATCACATATGCTGCATTATTGAAGACGAAATGAATGAGACAGAAGACTTTAAAGTGTTCTATGAATCTGTATTGCCCAGATTTTTCAAAGAGAATCTTCTGGAAATACAAGTAGAGACAGACAATTTAATCAAGTTTAAAAACTTTTATAGTATGAAAAAAATAATGAAAATTTCAGGAATCGCTACCGTGTTTTTTACAACAACAGGAGCGATATTAAAAACAATGCATTTACCAGGAGCAGGAATGGCTATTGTTTTAGGAGGATTTGCATTTAGTTTAATTTTTCTCCCTTTATTAATTGCAATAAAATTCAAAGACGAAGAATCGAAGGTGGATAAGGCTGTTTTTAGTTTTGGTTTTTTAATCGCCATGGTGCTATCGGCCGGATTAATCTTTAAACTCATGCATTGGCCATTTGCCAATGTTATGATGCTTTCAAGTACAGTTCTATTTACGTTTGTTTATGTCCCACTTTACTTTTTTACACGAGTGAAGCGAGCAGAACTTAGATTTAACACAATCGTAAATTCTGTGATGATGATGGCATGTGGGGGTATTTTCTTTGCATTGTTTGATTTGAGTTTTTCAAGAGAATTTGAGAATCAAATGGTTGAAAATCACATTTATTTACACCAAAATTCAGATCGTTTGTTAGCGTCCAATAATCGATTGTATAATGCAGAAGTTGAAAAAGCGAAAGAGTTGCATACTTCTTCAACAGAAGTAAACGCTAAAATTGATAAAGTAGTCGCAAAAATTATAAAATACAACACAACAGCGAATTTGAAAAGTGAATTGGTTGAGTTGGAAAAAGCCCTATCCAATTATAGTGATATCCTTAAACAAGAAGAGTACTCAGAAATTAGCACATCAAATGAAGAAGACGTGCGATTAATTGAACAATTAAATGTTGAATTGGCCATGAATACATTGGCAAGATTGCAGCAACAAATAATGGTCAATGAAAATTGCTATTTGACTTCAAAATTAATAGCTGGCAGCAAATAAAAGTTAAAGCCCTGATGTGAAGATCGGGGCTTTTTATTGACTTGTTTCCACTCCTTGCAATTCAACAAGGTTTGAGTAAATACCCTTTTGTGCGATTAACGTGTCGTGTGTTCCGGTTTCAGCAATCTGACCTTTGTCAATTACGAAAATATTATCTGCGTTGCGTATTGTAGATAATCGATGAGCAATAACAAAAGAAGTTCTTCCTTTCATCAATTTATTCAGCGCTTCTTGAACTAATTTCTCTGATTCAGAATCTAATGCAGAAGTTGCCTCATCTAAAATAAGAATTGCGGGATTTTTAAGAATTGCTCGCGCAATGGCTATACGTTGTTTTTGTCCGCCTGAAAGTTGAATTCCTCTATCACCAACTTGGGTTTCCATTTTTTCTGGAAATGAATCGATAAATTCCCAAGCATTTGCTTGAATTGCAGCTTGTTTAACGGCTTCTTTATCTGCATTTAAATCACCGAATGCGATGTTTTCTTGTATCGTTCCAGCAAACAAAATAACTTCTTGAGGAACGATGGCCATGTGTTTACGCAAGTGATGTAATTCAATATCTTCGATATTTGTGCCGTCAAATTGAATTGTTCCTCCAGTTAAAGGGTAATAATTTAAAATTAATGATGATATCGTTGATTTACCTGCTCCTGATAATCCAACCAATGCAATTGTTTGGTTTTGTTTTACTTCGAAGCTGATTCCATTTAAAATGGTCATGTCTTTTCGTTGCGGATAGCTGAACGAAACGTTTGAAAAGGAAACATTACCATTAATGACTGGTTTCAATTCACCTTTTTGGATTTCTAATTCGTTTTCTTGCTCAATTATTTTCATCAAGTTTTCAGTCGCGCCAATTGCTTTTTGAATACTCGCGTACATATCAGGAATTGAACCGAAGGACATACCAATCATTAATGTGAACATAATGAATGAAAAGAAGTCACCGCTTGAAATTTCAGGACTTGCACCTTCTGTCATCAGTAAACCTTGCCAAACGACAAAAACAATTGCGCTTGACATACAAACGATCAGGAACGAAACAAAAATTCCACGCCATAATCCACTTTTAACATTCAATGAACGAATTGCGTTTATGGATTTCATGTATTTACCTACCATAAAAGTTTCGTTGGTAAATGATTTTACGTTGGTAATTCCCATTAAGGATTCTTCTAATACTGCATTTGAAGTGGCGGCTTCATCTTGAGCTGTTTTAGATAGTTTACGTATGAATCGTCCAAAGAAAACAGCGATAATTGCCATCACAGGAACTGTTGAGAGCATAATAAGTGCAAGTTTTCCAGATATCATAAGCATAAAAATGACACTGCCTATTATGATTACTAATTGTCTGAAAAATTCGGCAATGGTGGTTTGCATCGTTTCTTGAATCTTCTCAATGTCCGATGAAATTCTACTTGTTAATTCTCCGACTTTATTCTGATTGAAGAAATCCATTGGCATATAGATCAGTCGACTGAAGGCATCTTTTCGAATGTCGCGCAAAGTATTCTCTGTAACACGCGTGAACAGCACAATTCTAAAAAAAGAGAAAAATGATTGAACAGCGAACATAATAATTAGAGCCAAGGCAAAAGTATTTATTGTGTCTGCTGAAATAAGCTCCAAAATCCCTTGCATATTACTAGGTTGACTTGAGCCTGCACCTAGCAGCTGTCCCATTAGCAATGGGAAAAGAAGCCCTATTGAGCTTGAGAACACCAAAAACACCCATCCAATTATAAATGTCGTTCTATAAGGTCTTAAGTAAGAAAAAATCTTTTTAGCTTTGGCGATGCTTTCCTTAGATAGTTTTTCGCGTTTTTCTTTTTTTCTTTTTGGTCTTAACATTGAGCTAGAATCGAATTTAATCCCTACAAAACTAAGGAAGAAAATAGTATTTCATTCTTTTTTTTATAATTTTGTCGAAAGGCTTTGGAAGATAGAAAAAAAGACTATCTTTGCAGTCCAATTTTTTGACAATAGAGTAAAGAATATATATCATGAAAAGAACGTTTCAACCATCAGTTAGAAAAAGAAGAAATAAACACGGATTCCGTAGTCGTATGGCAACTAAAAACGGAAGAAAAGTGTTAGCAGCGCGTCGTAGCAAAGGAAGAAAGAGACTTACTGTTTCTGACGAAGGAATGCACAAACGTTAATCTTTTTTAAAAAGACATTAACCGATATTGACTTTTGTCGATATCGGTTTTTTCGTGCCTATACATTTGATCTTTTAGTAGATTATTTCAGACCACTAAAAATGTATTCATAAATTTCACTGTTGTTTTCAGCTTTTGGTTTAACAAAGCTTTGGGTGACATATTGAGGAGATTTAATTAAATCTCGTTCGATCATTTCTTCAATTGTACTGTAGAATTCAAGAGAAGTTTTCCCAACTAAAAGTGGGTCTAAGCTGTGTCCCTTTTCCCAAAAACGCAAAATTTGAACAAATCCACTTAAGTACAAATGGTCTTTTGTAAAACCACCACCTCGGAAAATTCGAGTTACGATTGAATACGCTTCATTAGGATCTGCGACATAATTATTATGTAAAAACTGGAAACATTCTTTAAAGTTTGCTCCATTACACATCATATCTACAATAATAACGCGGTGGGCAAGCTTCTTTAAACGTTTAATTGACATGTTTCCACTCAAGTATTCAGATAGCACAGCTAATCCTTCTTGAGTCATCGTATTTACAGGTAACCCCATTTTGAATAGACGTAAATCTTGCGACGCAGCGTTCATTGTAGTTACCATGTGAACACCAATTTCATGTTCCACAAGTGCGTTAATTTCTCCGCGGGTAAACTTTGCGTCCGGTCTAAATACAATTGTTTTTTTAGCATTTAAAACCATCACTTTTGCAATCACCTTATTACTGGTAGCAATTTTACTTTTAAAACCATATGACGCCAACCCTTCCTTGAAGCTAGCAATGGCTTGCTCGGTACCTAGTGTTGGAATTCTTTTCGGTTCACCAGGAATAGAAGGTAAATGCAAAATGTATTGAGCATTCTGAATGTCAATTTTTGATGGACGTCCAAAATAGCGCAACGAATTATACAAGAATTTTGGCGTGTCTAAGGTTGTTAGTAAATCAATTTTATCGAAATAACTATTCACAACTGCTTCGTACATATTACGAATGGAAACGTCCGAAATATTCTGAACGGGCAATCGACTTAATTCCTGTTTTAATTCATATGCGTTAATACGAATTGGACTGTATTTGAAGTTTGGAATTTCAGTATAATGCTTTGAAAAGAATTTCTTTTGTTCTGAAATATTATTGATGGGATTTACATAACCCAAAAGCTCAAAGCCTCGAATTAATCGAGACATTCCTCTGTCAACCGTTAAAATGGCCGGGTCAAGTTTTCTATCCAATAGTTTGGCCGCGGAATTATGCTTCCAATTCGTATTATCTCGACTGAAGAAATTAGCATTGTTTACTATCGCATGCTTCAAATTTTCTTGTAGAGCTTTTACAATTTTAGGGTATGCAGCGCCAGTCAATTCATTACAATACACCTTTTTAACCTCTGTTGCTAAAACAAGTGTTTTATTGAAATTCTTTGTGATAAATTCTAGGTTATAACCACGACCATGAAATACATCGTTGATTGCAGTTGTGTTTTCTGCACCATCAATGACAATATGAGCAAGTTCATTTTTCCAATGTTCTATTACCTCTCCGTATTTTTTAGAATCAACATTTTCTGTTCCGATATTAAACAATGGAACTTTCCTGTCCCAACGTTCAAAATTGTATGAATGCATGTCATAAACGACACATCCATCGAAAATTTCTTCTAGTTTGGTAACAAGTGCTTGAGTGACTTTGTAATAATTACTGTGTTTTAATTTACTAGCTTGAATTTCTTTCGATGATAACGGAGTTGTCCATACATTTTTACCCCAAGCTTCTTTATAAACTGCTGTTTCAGGTGAGCGATTTAAATCGTATTCAAAGCGAGAGTCATGTCCAACAAGGGTAATAGGCATCGATGCAATAAAAGCTCCAGTAAAAGGATCTTCTTCGTACCAACGAGCGTATTCGTCAAGGGCCATTTTCTTTCTCAAGTCACTTCTTAAATTGCTTCCGTCGTGAATGGCAGTGCAACAATATGGTAAGTATCGGTTGATTTTTATTGAAAATGAACCATCAGCTGCTGTAGCTTCAAATGTTTTTCTTGCCTTGATTAACTTAATAATCTCATCGACTTCTAATCGTTTTATAGCCATGAATTAATTCTTATTTCAATGCTTTTTCAGCGTGTATTTTTGAAACTACTTTTTCTAAATAATCGGCGATTTTTCGTTGCAACTTCACATTATTTAGCTTGTTTATATCTTTAATTGTTCCCGGACTTAATACGTTTACTTCAATCAATTTTCCGTTGATTATATCTAGTCCTGCGTAAAACAGTCCATCACGAACTAACTTTTCACCTACTTTTTTACATAAGAGTTTATCTTGTTTAGTTAGTGTATATTTTTCAACACTTCCCCCAACAGATATATTGGAACGCACGTCACCTTTCAGTGGTCTTCTTCTCAGCGCTCCAATGGGTTCTCCATGCAACATAAGTACACGAACATCTCCATCTTCAGCACCTTCGACATATTCTTGTAAAATTACATAATTGGATTTCCCTTTGTTGCCATTGATGTAGAAGTCGAGAAGTGATTTAATGTTATGCATTGCAGACTTCTCAATGACAATTACACCACTTCCACCGTAACCGTCCAGTGGTTTCATAATCATTTTGTCATTTTCTGATTCTTCAATAATGCGTAATAAGTAATCAATATTTTTTGAAACGTGAGTCGCTGGTATTAATTCGCGCTCAGGATCATAATAAGCTGCTGTATAAATTTTATTATTTGCTTCACGTAGACCATCCACTGCGTTAATAATGAATACATCATCTTTAATGGAATCCAGGAAATTCAGTACTAGAGCATCTAACGGCGGATTGTCCCGCATAAAAATCACATCAAATTCTTGTAACGGCCTCATTCCTTCATCAAATTCAACGGATTTGTAGAAGGATGGAATATGACCTGATACTTTATCTTGAGGAACAATTGTTTTACATAAACTCAATGTAACACTATCTCTAATTGTCAAGTTTGAAGGATGTGTAATTGCAACTTCGTGGCCTCTAGAGACTAACTCATGTATTATTCGAATGGATGAATCTTGTTTTGGCTCGATTCTGTGCCATGGATACATGATAAAACAAATTTTCATTTCGGCTCAATTTTATTGAATTTATAACTGTTGATTCAGTATTATTCTGAATAACATAATATAAAAATAGAAATTGTTTTTGTTTATAATTCAGATGTGAAGATATATTCGGAATTATTAAAAGCAAATCGAAAAATTGGTTGACTCAGACTATTTTGCTTAACTTCGTTATTCACAAGCTTAAACCATGAAAACAATCATTTTACTTAGTTTTTTCTCTCTTTCATTTTTCTCACTAAGTCAAACCTTGTTTTCTGCTCGAACGGCGAAAGAGACAGGTGTAGATTTTGAAAACAGCTTAACGGAGACTGAAGCGTTCAATTATTTTCATTTTGACTATTTTTATAATGGTGGAGGTGTAGCAATTGGAGATATCAACAATGATGGATTGCAAGATTTGTTTTTTGTGGGAAACCAAGTCCAAAACAAATTATTTCTCAATAAAGGAAATTTAAAATTCGATGACATTTCTAAATCTAGTGGCATTGAGCAATCAATCAAACTGTGGGATACAGGTGTTTCTATGGTTGATATTAATGCCGATGGTTGGTTAGATATATTTGTTTGTCGCTCAGGTTCTGCTGATGAAAAAAGACCAATGACTAATTTGTTATACATCAATCAAAAGGATAATACATTCAAAGAACAAGCAAAAGAATTCGGTTTTATTGACTCCAAAAGGTCTGTGCAATCAACCTTTTTAGATTTCGATCGAGACGGTGATTTAGATGTTTTTATCATTAATCATGTTAAAAATGTTTCGTTATTAACAAAAAATACTTCGCCCGAATTGACAACCAATACGCTTTATAGAAACGATAATGGAAAATTTGTTGATGTTACTGATAAATCAGGAGTTGGCCAGTACGGATTTAGTATTGGAGTTTGTGTGTCAGATTTAAATAATGATGGTTGGGCGGATATTTATGTCGCCAATGATTTTATGCTTTCTGATTTTATGTACATCAATCAAAAGAATGGAACGTTTAAAAATGAAGTGAAGCAGAGAACGGGTCACGTTCCAATGTTTTCAATGGGAGTTGATATTTCTGACATTAATAACGATTTATTACCCGATGTTTATGTTGCTGATATGGCAAGTGAAGACCACATTCGTTCGAAACAAAATATGGGTTCTATGGATGTAGAATCATTTTGGCAAAACATCCGAATGGGAGAACATTATCAATTTATGTTTAATTGTTTACAGTTAAATTCTTCAGTAGGTCTGTTTCAGGAAATAGCACAACTCTCTGGAGTGGCAAAAACTGATTGGAGCTGGGCACCATTAATTGCTGATTTTGATAACGACGGTTGGAAGGATGTTTTTGTATCGAATGGGATTTACCGAGATGTTCGAAACAACGACTATATCAATGAATTTAAGGAAAAATATGAGGAGGGAGATCAACCTTTCAATGCGTTAGAAGAATTGAAGAAAATCCCCCAAACCGGAGTGAATAATTATGTGTTTAAAAACAATGGTGACTTAACGTTTACAAAAAAAATGAAGGATTGGGGATTTGATTTTCCAATCAACTCGAATGGTGCTGCCTACGCTGACTTGGACAACGATGGTGATTTGGACCTTGTATTGAATAATTGCAATGAGGAAGCGATAATCATGCAGAATGAATCTAGTAACACGAAAATGTTAACTGTTGCAGTGGAAGAGTCAGAACAAAACAGATTTGGAATTGGTGCTAAAATTCATGTCGTTACTGAAAGGGGAGAGCAAATACAGGAAGTTTATTCGACAAGAGGGTTTCAATCATCTGTTCCTCCCATGTGCTATTTTGGAATTCCTGAAAACGATTCAATTCTTCAGGTAAATGTTATTTGGAACGATCAGACAATCTCTGATTTCACTAATATTCCAACGAATACAAAAATCATTCTTTCCAAAGGACAAAACACGATTGCAAAAGTCGAAAAAACGATAAATCCATTATTAAAGGAAGTAGAAGAAGCATTTTTCAATCATAAAGAAACGATTTTCAACGATTTTGAAAAAGAAGTTTTGTTGCCACATAAAATGTCACAATTGGGACCATTTATTGGAAAAGGGGATGTCAATAAAGATGGATTAGAAGATTTTTATGTTGGTGGAGCAGCTGGACAATCGGGAGAATTATATCTTCAGACTTCAAATGGATTTAACCTATCACCAAATCAACCATGGGAAAGTAATAGTTCAAACGAAGAATTAGGAAGTGCATTTTTTGATGTGGATAAGGATGGGGATTTGGATCTGTATGTGGTTTGTGGAAGCAATGAAAATCTTGCTGTGACAGATAAGATGTATCTCAACGATGGAAAAGGCAATTTCACTTTATCTCAATATGGAGAATTAGGAATGATCAGTGGACAAGCTGTAATTCCATTCGATTATGATCATGACGGTTGGATGGATTTAATTGTTCCAGGGCGTCAAGTTGTGGGAGAATATCCAAAAGCGCCAAAAAGTATAATTTACCGAAACGAGAAAGGGACTTTAATGGATGTAACGAAAACTATCGCTCCTGAATTTGAATTCGCGGGAATGATTACAGATGTTTTGGTTTTCGATTACGATAAAGATGGCGACGAAGATTTTATTGCAGTAGGTGAATGGATGGGAGTTTCGTTTTTCAATAATCATAAAGGAAACTTTACTTTAGATACGACACAAGTTGAAATGGCGTCGACGATTGGTTGGTGGAATAGCATTTTTCCATTTGATTTTGATCAAGATGGTCAGATGGAACTACTTCTTGGAAACATTGGTGGGAATAATAAATATCATCCGTCTCAAGAAAATCCACTTCATGTATATCATGAGGATTTTGATGAAAATGGAATTACAGATATTGTGCTGGCGAAACATCAAAAGGATGCCTTTTATCCAGTTAGAGGAAGACAATGTAGTTCGCAACAAATGCCAAATATCGTCGATAAATTCCCGACTTACACAAAGTATTCAACTGCCGAGTTAACAGAAATCTATTCAAACGACAAACTGAATCATGCCTTACATATTGAAGCACGTGAATTTAGAAATGGATACCTCAAAAAAACGGATGATAAATGGCAGTTCATTGCTTTTTCAAATGAGTTACAAATTGGACCTGTAAACGCTTTCGTTGAAATGGACGTTACTGGTGATGGAAGAAACGAAATCATTATTGCTGGTAATAAATATGAAGCAGAAGTTGAAACAGCGCGTTACGATTCAAGTTTTGGAGCTGTAGTGAAATTTACAAAAGATAGTTACGAAATAATAGATCCAATGGAAACAGGATTGCTATTAAATTTCAATGTGAAAGATGTTCAAAAAGTAGGTAAGTGGATTGTTGTGGGGTGTAACAATGACGCTATTAAAATCTATAAAAGCAATTGGAAATGAGTTGGTTGAAACTTGTTTTCTGGATTGTTTTAATATCTCAGTATTGCGATATTGAATTGTTTGCGCAAGAAGAGTATACTTATACCAATGACTTAATTCACGAAAAAAGCGAATACCTGCTACAGCATGCTCACAATCCAGTAAACTGGATGCCTTGGGGAGAAAAAGCATTTACAAAGGCTGAAAACGAAAATAAACTAATCATTATAAGTATTGGTTATTCCTCTTGCCACTGGTGCCACGTTATGGAAAAAGAATCTTTTGAAAATGAAAAGATTGCAAAGTACATGAATGAACATTTTGTTTGTATTAAAGTAGATAGAGAAGAACGCACAGATGTAGATAAAATGTACATATCAGCAGCTTCCTTAATCTCTAAAAATACCGGTTGGCCTTTAAATAGTTTTGCCTTGTCAGATGGACGACCTTTTTTCGCTGGCACCTATCTCGACCCTGAGAATTGGATGGAGCTTATGATGTCAATTCAAGAAACTCAGATCGAAACACCGGATAAAATAATCGGTTTTGCTGAAAAATTATCTAATGGAATTGCAACGAGTCAGTTTATTCCTAGGGATTCTAGTAAGGTTGATTTTTCATCAGGTGATATAGTTAAGTCTGTAAACAGTTTCAGATCTGAATTGGATTTTGAAAAAGGAGGAATGTTGTCTGACGGCAATAAATTTCCAATGTCATCAAATATTTCTTTGTTGCTCAATTATGCTTTTTTAAATCGTGATTCGACTCTAATGAATTATGCGCTGAATTCGCTTGATAAAATGATGCAAGGTGGAATTTACGATCAAATTGGAGGTGGCTTTGCACGTTATTCCACAGATGAAAATTGGAAAGTGCCTCACTTTGAAAAAATGTTATATATCAACGCCCAAATGATTACCAATTATTCAGATGCGTATAAAACAAACAAGAATGAATCGTATAAAAGGGTTGTTTTTCAGACGATTGATTGGTTAGAGCGAGAAATGACAGATGATAAAGGAAGTTTTTATTCCTCGCAGGACGCAGATAGTGAAGGTTTAGAAGGATGGTATTATACATGGACGAAGGCTGAATTGAAATCTATTTTAGGTGAAGATTATGAATGGCTGAAGAACTATTTTGAAATAAATCCGCTTGGTGTTTTTGAAGGAGATCGTTATGTTTTATTTCGTTCGAACTCGGATGTTGCTTTTGCACAATCAAATGATTGGACGCTGCAACAGCTTCATGAAAAATTAGATCGAGTCACTCGCCTTTTGCGCACTGAACGGAATAAGCGAATAAAACCTGCAACCGATAAAAAAACGATTGCTTCATGGAATGCATTAATGGTATCTGGATTAATAGATGCTTATGAAGCATTTGGAGAAACGCGTTTTTTGGAAATGGCTGAAGCTAATATGAAGGAATTGCTGAAGTTGAATGATTCAGATTCTGGAATTAATGAAATCAATCATTTGATTAGAGGCCCTGAAAATGCTTTTTTAGATGATTATGCGTTTACAATTAAAGCATTGATTGATTTATACCAGGCTACGTTCAACGAAAGCTATTTGAATTTAGCGAATGATTATTCATTTGAAGCAATAAAGCGATTTAAGGATGAGAATAGCCCATATTTTTATTATTCTATGAAAGACGATCGCGTTGCATTGCGTTCAATTGAATTGCAAGATTTATCAATTCCCTCATCAAACGCTGTAATGGCCGAGAATCTATTTTTGTTAGGGAAATACTTTGATAATGAAACATTCCTTGAAGTTTCAAAAGATATGTGTTATAATATGAAGAGTTCTGTTTTGAATTATGGGACTAGTTTTTCCTATTGGGGTAGAGTAATGCAATTTTTCACGAATCCCTTTTATGAAGTCGCCATTACAGGTGATGATTCAGAAACTATTCATAAGGAATGGATGAGGTTATTTATTCCAAATGCTTTAATTTTAGGGGGGGAATCGTCCTTGCCTTTGTTGAAAGAGAAAATGAATATCTCGGTTCCAACGATTTTTGTGTGTAAAGAAAAGGTTTGTCAAAAACCAGTTACAATTATTAGTGAGGCACTAGAATTAATGCCTCACTAATTAAGTTTCTATTTTACTTTATCTGCTTCTTCTCGTGCCTTAGCCATAATTCCATCTGCTTGCTTACGCGCGGCAGCTTTTGTCTTTTCAACTTGCTTGTCTGTTTCGGCTCTTGCTTTTTTAGCGGCTTCTTCGGCTATTTTCTTTTTAATTGGATTTGAACCTGCTGCTTTCACAAGTTCATCTGCTTGCTTGTAGCCTTCAGTTCTTGCTAATTCAGCGGCTTTATCTCCTTCAGCAATTACTTTGTCTGCTTGCTTTTGTGCATCAGCCATTATTTTTTGCTTTTGCTTTTCAACTTCTTCTTTTGCTTTATCGATTCCGTTGTTGATAACAGAGGTAATAGTATCTTTCACCGTGTTGACAAGGTTATCCTTCAAGTTACCAGTTAACTTCATAATTGATTCTTTAAAATCTGTCGTGATTTTCGGATTCTTGACATCTCCAATCATTTTCACCTTCACAGGAATGAATGCTGGAAGCTCTGCTAATTTAATTTGTGGTACAAGAGCATTTACTTGTTTCAAAGCTTTTTCAACTTCAGCAATGATACCTGGTGGAATCTGATCTTTCGGTACGTTCATTTTTAAATCGTAATCCATTTGTGAATCAAGTGTAGTGTAACCAGAAACTTCAGTTCCAATTTTCCCTAATTTCACATCAAAGGGTGTCAACGAAACTTTACCGTCCTTGATTTTAAACTTTGTTTTGAAATTGTTGATTGTTTGATTCGAAAGGTTTTTCAATTTCGTTACTGACTCAATTTTCTCTAAGTTTTTGAATCCTTTCACAGAAATTTGATTGGAGCTCAATGCTCC
>OCVQ010002155.1_pt1 | contig 13515 bp, 10 predicted proteins | sample 1539061 | NCBI WGS metagenome assembly OCVQ01 (sample SAMEA3355526, study PRJEB22509) | marine metagenome | biome: marine; feature: river plume; material: water | place: USA | collected 2010-08-08 | depth 0.5 m | reverse complement strand
CCATCAGATTTTACTAAGATAATTATAGTCAATAATGACACCCTAACTTACAAATTCCCAAACAAAAATGTTAGAGGTAAAAAATGGGAAGAATTTCAGGTTAAATAATTTACAACCTTAATATTATAAGGTATTATTATAAAAACAAAAATTATGAAAAAAGTATCATACAGTGAATTTAAAGAGTTACAATCTGGTAACAATAGAATATTCGTAGATTTCTACGCCGATTGGTGTGGACCATGTAAAATGATGTTACCTGTATTAGAAAAGGTGTCTGATGAAATGTCTGAGTCTGGTGTGACCTTTGTTAAGGTTAATGCTGATGAAGAAAGAGAATTATCTGCAGAGTTTGGTGTTAGAGGGATTCCAACATTCGTTATGATTGACGAAGGTGAGGTTAAAAACAGATTCTCAGGTGTTAAGGGTAAAGCGGAATTAACCGAAAGTATTAAAGAAACATTCAATGTCTAAAGACGTATTCCTATACACAATGGACGGTTGTCCTTACTGTCAAGAGGTTAAAACATTATTGGATAATGATAATGTTAAATACACTGAGAGAGATTGTGATGAATATGAAATGCAGTATGAGATATTAAAGTCGAATACTGATAATAATGAGTTTGTTCCGGCTTTTGAAATCAGGGATAATGAAAAAATGTCTAAACGTTTTTTAGTTCCTGATAGAGATTTTGAGGAATTAGAACACGCGGTACATTTGATTAAAAAATATATTTAATGATAGTAGAAACAAAAGTTGGGTTGGAGTATAAGGTACCTAAAGGACCGAGATTAAAATCAAGAAGAGAGTTTCAGTTAGATGATGGGTTAGTAATAGCAACCTTTGATGGTGACTTAAGTGATTTAGATTTTATGGTAAAATACTTAGACCCTAATGTTTCTAAGAGTTTAAGAACCCCGTCTTATTGTATGATTGGTGTGGACTTATTATTGAAGGCTCAACAGAATAAAGGGTTAACTAAGGATTTTATTATTGAGTTTATTCAATTATGGGACAACTTAGTTCCACCATCAGATATTGAAGCTAGAGATAGTTACGTATTTAACTTTGATAATGTGTTAGGTGATTATTCCGAATTAAACTTCTATGGTGAAATGTCAGTTGAGATGTTATCAACAGTCATTAATTTATATGTGTTAAATGAGAAGTCTAAGTTAAAAGGTAAGAAGTTTAGGACCCTTTTAGAGAGTATCGTTAAATATTGTGATAACAATATGGACTACTTCACACTAATTTCTAAGATAAAGTAGTATTTATAGTTAATACTATCTACTATGGAAAAAAAATACGAGATTAAAGTTAGAGACAAAGGTTTTAGCGTGTTACGTACTAATGACGTGATAGGGTTTAAAACGTATACGGTTGTTAATGAGAATGACAGTAACTACTATACCGTATCAGTTGCTAATAACGCAACCTTAAAAGAATCTAATAATGATGAGGTTTTTTATATCATTAAGGAGAAAGGTAAAAGAGTTATTAGAGAAAATATAAACACAATCTTTCCAACTACAATTGTAAATTACTTTCTATCGAATTTAAATGAAAATGAAGAGTATGTAGGGGAAGGTAATTCAGAAGAGGTTTTAGATTACCTTTATGATATTTTCAATAGGTTAAGTTACCGAGTAAGACATGTTATATATTACGATAACATAGAAGACTCTTTAGATTATGAATTTTTATTAATAATTGGAGGTGATTTGGATACTATATATCTTTCAGTTAAGGAAAACGGTGATATTTTTGTTGTTGACAATGACGAAGTTCATTTGTTAGGGGATACAGGTTCTCCTGAGTATTTTGAAAAGTCTTTATCTACTTACTTAAGTGGTATGGAACATTTTACTGCGATGGTTAATGAGGATATGGATGATGAGGTCATCATTGAGTCATTTAATCAAACACACGGTATTGTAATAGAAAATAGAATCGCTCAAATATACAATAAGAATACTTCAAAATCTTGTGGATATATTGATAGACGTAACGGTGTTTATAAATTAACAGAAGATGTTAAATTATATGGGATTGATAGGTTAAAATCTATTGTTGAAAACTACGAAGTAAAACAATTACTTAAATAGTCCTATTGTCTTATCAGTAGGTCTATAAAGTGTTCTTTAAGGTCCATTCTTTCTTCTTCGGGGTAACTACACCACTGCCAAGTAATACTTGCTTTAATCGTATCTATTTCGGTCTGAACTTTCTTACAGTTTTTCTCTAAGGTATCCAAATCTTTCTTATCAAATTCTTTTTCGATATCAATATCTAATTCGTCTGATAACATAACCAACTCCATAAGATTTAAATCTTCATATGCTTTAGCTGCTTTTGAAAATATCTTATTCATCTTTTCATCCTTAATAACATCAGGATGTGTTTTACGTGAGATATTACGGTATAGTTCTTTTGCTATTTTAGAGTTGTTCTTAGGTTTAACCTCTTCATTAAGTTCATCGATTAGTTTTTGACCTTCAGCAGATGCTTTATCAATACCATCATGATTAGACTCGTCCATTAAGGTGTCTTTAAAGTCCTCCATAAATATTGCAGTATATTCTTCCTGTTGTGAAGTCACTTCGTCTAATTCTAATTGGAGGTATTTGTATTTAAACACCCATTTTTTTGTTGTATTCATATTAAAATATAATAAGTTCTTTAGTTTTGTCTAACTGTTCCCATTGAAATTTATCAGGATTATGAAAACCGTTAATATAGTAATCTTTATAGATTGGTGTGAAAAAATCTAACTTATCTTTCATTTGTTTAATCGATAGGGGAAAGACATCCATAACACAACTATAAATATTTTTCATATCGTATTTCTCAGTACCAAATGAATTAATATTAAAACTTAATGGTGTGATTGAGCTTTGATTAAAGTTAACACTTATTAAACATTCGTCCATTAATGAACTATTAACAATGTTCTTAGACATATACCTCAAATAAAGGGGTAGTATTCTATTTGGTGATAATGGGTCAGAACCAATGAATTGATTATTGGTAGTTGGTAATTCGTGATAACTATGTAGTGTATTATTATTGGTATAAAACTCACTATGGGTTGTGTATGTATTTAAGATACTTACGGATGGTTTCTCTAAGTTTGGGTCGTCGAGTCTAACGATATTTAAAACGTCTTTCTTAGACACACTCCTGTCGTTAGTCATAACAGTAATTGATATGACATTACATTCTTTAGTGTCGTATGTTAATTGACAAATATGTGAGTGACTTTTACTCAACCCGTCTACGATTTTTTGTGAGATGTGTTTACCAATAGGGTATGAGTTGACTACGTTTTTTGTTGAGTACCCATAATAGTTCCCATAATGTAGTGTGTCAGAATAAATTGGCGATTTTTGTTGAAAAAAATTAATCTCGGAGAACGTATTAAATAACTCAAAATTATCTTGGAAAAGGTATGATTTCAAATCAATTAAGTTTGTAGTAGGAAGATAGATATTACAGTATTTACCAAATATTGAAGTATTTATATTGTAAGGAAACAGATTGTTACACTCAATGAAGTAGTCCACAATAGATTCACTAATAATATTAGGAATAGATTGTTTAGTTTTAACCGAATAAGACTTGTAATTTCTGTATCTCACTTTTTTTTTTAATAAATGTATATAAATAATACTACATTATAAAGGAGGTGATATTTATAAAAGTATTAAAACAGTAAAAAGATAATAAATGGCTAGGTATAGAAGGCTCACCACAACTACTACTTCAATCATTCAGGGCGTCCCGTCCACTATCGACACAATACAAGAATTAGCATCATTCGTAAATGAAAATGCTATTATTAATGTTGATGTAAACGGGTTAGACTTAATAATTGACAGAAATAACGGAACACAAGACGTTATTGATTTAACTCCTATTGCTACAGGAGAGGTAAGTGCGGTATCTATAATAAGTGCTGGTTTAAATAACGGTACTTTAACACTAACCAAGTCAGACAACACAGAGTTTAGTGTTGATTTAAAACAACTACAATTCATCGTTACCCCTTCATTGGTTGGTAACGATTTAATATTTACAGATTCTTTAGGTTCTACAATTAGTATTGACCTAACTTCATTCGACCAAACAGTTTCAGTTAATTCACTTTCGACACGTATTTCTTCAGAAGAAATCAGTAGAATCGCGGGGGATAACTCATTGTCTGGTTCGATAAATTCACTTTCAACGAGAATAGATAATAGTGGTTCTACGTATGACGATACTGCCGTGTATGGTGAGATATCTACGGTAAAAACGTCATTAGACGGTAGAATAGATGGTATTTCGATACCATCAGAATTTGATTCAAGTTCTTTAACCACTAGAGTTTCATCGGTAGAGAGTACGGTTAACGGAATCTCAATTCCTTCGGAATTTGATTCAAGTTCGTTAACAACAAGAATATCTTCTGTAGAGAGTACGGTTGATGGGATTTCAATTCCTTCGGAGTTTGATTCTTCTTCACTAACCAGTAGAATTTCTACTGAGGAGAGTGTTCGTGAGTTAGATGATACATCGATTTCACAGTCGATTAATCAAAGATTCAGTAATATAAGTGGTTCTATTTACGATGATACGTCATTAACGACAAGAGTATCGTCAATAGAAAGTAGTGTTGATGGGATATCAGTACCTACTGATGTGTCCGACTTAACAGATAACGGAGGTCTTTTAAATGGCACGACTTATGATGATACGTCGATAGAGAGTAGGGTTAGTCTAACAGAAAATGTTAATAGTTCTTTAGACTCAAGAATATCGACTGAAGAATCTAATAGAGTATTATCTGATGTATCACAAAACACATCAATAGACCAAAGATTTACTAACCTTAGTGATTCAACGTATAATGATACCTCTTTAACAACTAGAGTTTCTTCAGTAGAAAGTGTGGTTAATGGTATTTCAATACCATCAGAATTTGACCCATCATCTTTAGAAGATAGGGTTTCTGTGGAGAAAGTTGGAAGAATTGCTGGTGATAATTCATTAACAATTCGTGTTAGTCAATTAGAAGTTGCTGACCCATCTATAGACAGTAGAATATCAACTGAAGAGTCATCTCGTATATCGGGTGATACTTCGATAGACCAAAGATTTAGTAATCTTAGTGGTTCTATATATAATGATACATCATTAGTAAGTAGGGTATCAACATTAGAGGATACGGTTGGTGACATATCTATACCATCAGAATTTGATTCGACATCACTTACAACGAGGTTATCGTCAGTAGAGAGTACGGTTAATGGTATTTCAATACCATCAGAATTTGATTCAAGTTCAATTGAGACACGTATCACAACAAACGATACTCATATAGCATCTATTAATAGTAGAGTATCAACCAAAGAAATTTTAATTAGTGATGTATCAACAGAGTTGGCGTCATTATCTATACCATCAGAATTTAATTCCTCGTCTTTAACAACGAGAATATCTGCGATGGAGATTGTTCATGATTTAGACGAACAATCAATTAACACAAAAATATCGAGTAATAGTTCAACAATAGCTTCATTAGATAATAAGTTATCGTTAACTGAAACTAATTTTAGTTCGGATATATCATCATTAACTAGTTTAATTGGTGGGTTACAAACTGTTGTTAACAGTCAACAATCTACAATAGTCTCATTAGGGGATAAAATTGAAGAATGTTGTGATGGTCCTGAACCGACTACAACAACTACGACAACAGATAGTTCAACAACTACTACAACAACTGAGTCACCTACAACGACTACTACAACAACTGAGTCACCAACAACTACAACAACAACGACTCAGAGTGGTACGACTACAACGACAACGACATTAAATAGTAGTGACTCTTATCTATTATATGCTGACGCTGGACCTGGTGCAGGACAAGTATTATACAATTCGAGTAACCAACAATTTTATCCGTTCTTAGTACAAAATAGTCCAACAAATTTTAATGATTTTGTTACGGACAGACTTAACAATTCAAATAATATTACTATATTTAGTCATGACGTATGTGCAGATAAAAACACCGTTACTTTTAGTTTGAATTTCCCAGGAAGTACAAACGGAGTACAGGCGTTCTACTTACATCCGTCGTCTCAAGGTACAATAGTTAATATACTTGATACAAATAATAATACTACCTATTCTGTGACACCAAGTAGTGGTCAATCAGTAACGATAGGTGGTACTAACTATACTTTATATAGATGGTTACAACCACAACCGAATGGTTCGACTTTCTCAATAAAGGTAAATAATTGTTTATAATATGGCTGACGAAATATTTCCAATTCAAGAAGGCGGTTTAACAGTAGGGGGACCTATCGTACCAGCATCTGAAGATGCTACGTACGGAACGCACTTCTCATATTTAGGTGTTGGTGGGTATGTTGAAGTACCAACTGACGATTATAGAAATGGAATCCCTGTGGGTTCAAACATAAATGCTGACGGATATTCTTCAGGTAGAAGAAGATTCGGTATGATGGTTTATGTTATTGAAGATAATAAACTTTATAGACTATCACCTACAAAGGCCGATGGTAATAAGGTATCGTTATCTGATTGGGACAACGCAAGTGAAGCACAAAAGATTGTTTGGTTAGACCCTATGGCGTCTGCATTTGACTTCTCAACGTTCTCACAAATAACAGGGACACAAAACGATGATGATGCTTGGGAAGAGTTAGATTTCACGTCAGGTGGAAGTAATACAGATACTAAAGTGTCAGGTGCGACTCTAACGGGTTCAGTACTTTCAATAAAACAAAACAACGGAGAACCTAATATCAATTTAGATTTATCAGATTTAGATGACCGTTTTGTATATGCTGGTAGTTATAACGCTGGTCAACTAACGTTAAATATATCAGGTGCTGATGATGTGGTAGTTCCATTACAGGGATTAGTAAACACCATAGCAGATACGGCATCATTCGATGCTACAACAAATAAAATAGTATTCTCAAGTGATGGAGGAGGTAGTCTATTTAGTGTGGACCTTTCAGCTCTTAAGGATAATGAAGATAATTTAGTCGCTTCAGAAGCAGTCGACGGTGAGGTTGATGTTGTTACTGAAGAAGAACTAACGCAGAGAATTAATGAAGATTTTTCTGATTATTTAGACGATAATCTTAATTCATTAATTTAATGTAAAACGAGATACTTACGACCGGTGGGTCGTATTTATTAATAATAAACCATATATAAAAACAAACAAAATGGCAAACACACAATTTCAAGATTTAGCATCACTTATTGCGGGTAAGTTGAATTTAATCATTGGTAAAGTGAACACCAACACATCAGGAAGGACTTCATTAGGAGTTGCAATTTCTGACGAGGCGGCTACACGTTTATCAAATGACAATTCAATCGTAGCATTAATCGACGCTAACGATGCGAAAGACGTATCATTAGAAACAAGAGTTTCAGGTGAAGAGGTCTTAAGAGCAAATGCTGACGGTTCTTTAACGACAAGAATCGGAGCGGAAGAAGTAGCAAGAGCGAGTGCTGATTTAGCGGCGTCTCAATCAGTTACTGCAAAATTAACATCAGTAGATTCAAGAGTAACTGCTGAGGAGTCTTCAAGAGTTATAGGTGACGCATCTGTAACAACTGCAATGACTAATAAAATTAATCAAGTTGAAGCGGATTCAATTTCTGCTGACGGTTCATTAGCGACTGCTATCGGTAACGAGGCGAGTGCTAGAGCAAACGCTGACGGTTCTTTAACAACAAGAGTATCGAACGAAGAAGTAGCAAGAGAAAACGGAGACGTTTCAATCGCAGCTTTACTTTCGACTGAGGTTGTTGATAGAGCAAACGCAGTATCTGCTGAAGCTACGGCTAGAGTTAATGGAGACAATTCATTAAACACTAAGATTTCTTCTGAAACATCAGCAAGAGTATCTGCTATCACATCAGTAGACGCACAATTAGCGGGTGGTGTTGGTTCAATCGAAACAAGATTATCTGAAGAAGAAGTAGCATCAGCATCGTCTGACGCATCTATCGTTGTTGCTTACCAAGCGGCTGACGTATCTTTAACTTCAAGATTATCTTCTGAAGAAGAAGCAAGAGCTAACGGAGATTCTGCATTAGAAACTTCATTAAACTCTGAGATTTCTTCAAGAGCATCAGGTGATGTAGTATTAGATGGTAAAATCTCAACAGAAGTTGTAAGAGCAACTGCTGCTGAAGGTTCATTAAATACTAAAGTATCTGTTGAAACGGCAAGAGCAATCGGTGTTGAAGGTTCATTAGAAACAAGAATTTCTTCTGAAGAGGAAGCTACAGTATCTTTAGCTAACTCATTACAGGTTTACATGTCTGACGAAGTTGAGTCAATTGACGTAAGAGTATCAAACGAAGAATCGACATCAGCATCGGCTGACGCATCTATCGTTGTTGCTTACCAAGCGGCTGACGGTGTATTAGAAACAAGAATTTCTAACGAGGAAATCGCAAGAGCTAACGGAGATTCTGCATTAGAGACTTCATTAAACTCTGAAATCTCTTCAAGAGTATCAGGTGATTTATCGTTAAACAACAAAATTGATTCAGAAATTTCAACTGAGGTTATCGCAAGAGACTCGGCAATTACTGTAGCAATTAACGACTTAGTAGATGGAGCAGGTGATGCTTACAATACTTTAAGTGAGTTACAAGCAGAATTAGAAGGTAACGATGGTGATATCGCAACTATCTTAACGGCACAAGGTTCTTTATCAACAAGAATCGGAGCTGAAGAGTCTGTATCAGCATCTTCTGACGCATCTATCGAACTTAGAGTTTCAACTTTAGAGAACGGTAATACATCAGCAGTAGATTCATTAGATGTAAGAGTAACGGCTGAAGAGTCAATCTCAATCTCATCTGACGCATCTTTAGAGACAAGAATCTCAAATGATGAAGACGCATTAGCAGCGGCGAAAGTTTCATTAGGAAACGCTGACGGTTCATTAGAAACAAGAATTTCTGAAGAAGAATCAGTACAAGCATCTGTAGGTTCATCTTTAACTACAAGAGTTTCAAACGAAGAATCAACAAGATTGGCTAAAGATACTTCAATCGAAGTGGCTTACCAATTAGCTGACACTTCATTAACGTCAAGAATTTCTTCTGAAGAAGTTTTAAGAGCGACAACAGACAACAATTTAGCAATCGCTATCGAAGATGAAGAATCAAGAGCAATTGCAGTTGAAGGTTCGTTAAACACGAAACTTAACGCTGAAATCGCAACAAGTTCTACGGCTGACGCATCGTTAAATACGAAAGCTAACAGTTTAGAAACTAAATTTGACGGAGAAGTTGAGGCTGAAAACATCGCAAGAGTTTCTGCTGACACTTCATTAACGTCAAGATTATCAACTGAGGAAGTTGCAAGAGTTAACGGTGACGCATCTGTATTAGCAGCGGCAACATCATCAGCAACGGCAGTATCAGCAGCATTATCAAGTGAGATTTCTTCTACTAACGCAGATTTCATATCATCAGACGCAAGAGTCCTTGCTGAAGAAGGTGCGAGAGGAGCGGCAGACACGTCATTAACGACAAGATTATCGTCTGAAGAAGTAGCAAGAGCTAACGGAGACAATGCAATTAACGTAGACTTAACATCTTTAGAAACAAGAGTTTCAACTGATGAAGTAGCGTTAGCTGACCACATCGCTTTCCAAGGAACAGTTGCAGAATTCTCAACTGTATTAGATGCTAACATTATAGCATTAAGTTAATATAATTAAGGTATGTTTAGAAGGAGGGGGAAATCCCCCTCCTTTTATTAACTTAAAATAATAATAAAACCTCGGAAACGAGGAGTGTATAAAAAAACAAAGAATAATGACACAATACCAACAATTAGCAGGTCTAATCGCAGGAAAGTTAAATTCGATAATTACGAAAGTTAACGTTAACACTGGTGATGTAGACGCTATCCAAGGAGGTTCATTAGATTCTAGATACTATACAGAGACAGAAGTTGATACATTCATCAGTAACTCCACTGCGACCACATTAAATTTTAATGCGGACAATGGAGTTTTTACGTTAACAAAAGGAGACGGTTCTACAATCACAGTTGATTTAGACGGTAGGTTTACAGATAACGTTCATGCTGATGCAATGAACCAAGGAGTCGCTACTACAGATACACCAAATTTTGTTGGTGTGCAGGTAGGGACATTAAATGTATCTGAATTGACAACGGACTTAGTTCCAGACACTGATTCAGCGTTAGATTTAGGGGAAACTGACAAACAATATAACGATTTATATTTATCAGGTCAGATTTACCAATCAGGTGTACCGATTCAATCGGGTGAAGCAAAACCTTTAGTTTATCACGAAAACTTTACAGGTGACGGCTCAACAACTGAATTTACAGTGTCTAAAACATTAACTTCGTTAATTATGACGGACATTAATGGTTTAGTTCAGGAAAAGGGTGAAGATTTCACACACACAGATTATTCGAAAACTATAACATTTGCAAACGCACCACAAACAGGTGAGGTTGTACAGATAACTTATTTCTATGGTGGGTCAAAACCTATCATGAAGTATGAGACATTTACTGCTAATGGTACTAGTGATAGTATTACAGTAAGTGATTCGTTATCACAGGTTGTTTATGTTGAGATTAATGGTTTAGTACAACTTAAAGGAGATAACTACAACACAACAGGTAGTTTAATCGAATTTGAGGGTACACCAACATCAGGTTCTGAAATCGCAGTACTTTACTATAATACAGGTGACTCATCAGTATCGGGAACATCTAATAAACTTGCTAAATTTGGGACAGACGGACTTTCAGTTGTCGACTCATTAATTAGTGAAACAGGGAATACCGTTTCAATCGCAGGAAATCTATTCGTAGGTGGTGATACCACAACAGTAAATTCAACAGAAGTTGAAATTGCTGATAAGGCAATCGTATTAGGAGCAGGAGCACAGTCTTCTGAACTTGCTGCGGCACCATCAGGGATAAAAATCGGTGATGAAGATTCTCCATTAGCATCTATTTTATATAATGGAAGTGTATGGAATTTTGACGGAGGTATCAGTTCTTCTACTGTAATTAATAAATCACAATCAATAACTTTCTCAGGAGATGTTAGTGGTTCTGGTACGATTACAAATTTAGGAGATATTGAAATAACAAATATGGACTTTAATACATCGGCGTTAAGAACAGAAATGGACGACTACATCGGTACGTATATACAATTCCGTAATGATTTAAACACGGGATTAAACTCGTTAGTATAAAAATGGTTGAGTTATCAACTACGTTTGGAAACAAACAAATAAATAAAATTAATAAACATTAAAAAAATGGCATTAAGACAATTAGGATTATTCCAACTTAATACGAACCCAGGAACACAAGAAATTGATTTAGGTACTACCGCTAATTTTCTTGATGAAATATTCGTTGATTCCATATCTGCAAACACCTATTTAGGTGACGGGTCTGGACTTACAATCGACGGTATTGATTCATTAGTAGATAGTCTTTCAATTGAAACTTCTGCGAGAACAGGGGCTGACACATCGTTAGCAACAAAAATCTCTACAGATGTTCAATCGGCAATCGACAACTTAGTAAATGGTGCACCAAGTGCGTTAGATACTTTAGTTGAGTTAGCATCCAAAATCGGTGAAGGTTCTATTAGTGAAGCGAACATTGTAGCTGAGATTAACTCAGTGGGTGTACGTGTAACTAATGAGGCGGCAACAAGATTGTCGGCGGATGGTTCGTTGGCGACTTTGATTGGACAAGTTTCAACGGGTGCGTCTTCAAACTTAGCGTCTGAGATTCTACAAACGGGTAATGAAGTTAATTCATTAACCACGAGAATTTCATCAGAAGAATCTGTCAGAGCAACACAAGTAACATCATTGGCTAATGAGATTACAGGTGAGGTTACTGCGGATTTAAATTCTGTTGATACAAGAATTACAGGTGTTGAGGGAGATTTAACTTCAGTAGAGACAAGATTATCAACTGAAGAGTCTACTATGGTTGTAACTGTAAATAGTTTAGGAACCGTAGTTGACGGAGACATATCGTCTGTAGTTACTAAGATAGGGGATGAAGAATCTGCTAGAATAGGGGCTGATAGTTCATTAGCAACATTAATTTCTACGGAAGTAGTTAATAGAGCAAGTGAAGATAACACATTAGACGGTAAAATTACCACAGAAGCATCATCAAGAGTTGTTGCTGATAATTCTTTAGGAGATAGAATTGATACCTTAGAAAATAACCCGTATGACGATTCATCAATCAACACAAGAGTTGGTGGTGTCGAGTCAAGTGCGAGTTCTTTAGGGGCAAGAATTTCATCTGAAGAAGTGGTTAGATTATCTAAGGATAATTCTATCGCAACTATAGCGGGACAAAATACTTCAAGTATCAATACGGCATCGACATCATTAACATCTAGAATTTCTATTGAAGAAAATACTAGATTAACAGGTGTAAATTCTGTAAATGATAAAGTAGGTGTTGAAGCGTCAAGTAGAGTTGTAAAGGATGATTCATTAGATGCTAAAATAGATTCAGAAATATCAACACTTAAATTAGATGTTGTACAAAACGAATCAGATATTAGTGGTGAAGAGACAATAAGAATTCAGAAAGATAACTCATTAGATAGTAAGATATCAACTGAAGTTGTTACTTTAGAGGCTAAAGACACATCTTTAGCAACTAGAATAGGTGTTGAAGAAGGTGCAAGAGCATCGGCTGACTCGGCATTAAGTAATGAGATTTCGGTTCAAGCATCAATGAGACAATCAGCGGATACGGCAATTTCAAGTCAATTAATATCAGATATTTCTGTATTAGTTGATGCTGATGGTGTTTTATCATCTGACATTGCTACTGAAGAATCTTTAAGATATTCGGCGGATGATTCATTAACAACTAGAGTTAGTAGTGTTGAATCAGAAGTTTCATCGAATAAAGCATCTACAGATACTAGAGTTTTAACGGTTGAAGGTCAAATAGGTGGTATCGATTTTGATATTACAGGTTTAAATTCAGGAGTTACTAGTTTAGATAGTAAAATTGATTCAGAAATTTCTTCTGAGGTCGCTGCAAGAAATTCAGCAATCGTTGTCGCTAAAGACGAAATCATTAACGGTGCTGGTGACGCTTACAATACATTAAGTGAGTTACAAACTGCTTTAGAAGGTAACGACGGTGATATAACTACTATATTAACGGCACAAGGTTCTATTAATATTAGAATATCAACTGAAGAGTCTACTAGATTTTTAAAGGATAGTATATTAGAATCTGAAATTGATGGTAATAATAATTCGTTAGAAACTAGAATTTCTACTGAAGAAGTAGCAAGAGCAAACGGAGATTCTACATTAGGAACTTCATTAAACTCTGAAATTTCTTCAAGAGAGTCAGGAGATTTATCACTTACGATTAGACTATCAGCTGAAGAAGC